>Ga0302200_10000352_pt1 | contig 46686 bp, 57 predicted proteins | sample II_Bog_N3_1_FD_194585 | JGI IMG/M metagenome (GOLD analysis project Ga0302200, IMG submission 194585) | Peat permafrost microbial communities from Stordalen Mire near Abisko, Sweden - II_Bog_N3_1 | ecosystem: Environmental > Terrestrial > Soil > Wetlands > Peat | place: Sweden: Abisko...
ACTGCTCTATTTACTCAAGCCCCAAGTCCATATCAAGGAGCGCTGGCCGTTTCAACAGACGGTAGAGAAAGAGGTTGAGAACGAATTTTTTGAAACCTTCTTAAACGCATTAGGAGGCGCAATAGCGAGCAGGAAATAAAGAACAACCCGCAACATGAATAAGTCTATGAGAATAGATGCTTGGGTCCTTCCCGTGCGCGTCAAGGTGGGGTGCCGCGCGGGGGCCCCCGAGCTATTTCCTGACTGCGTCATAAATGGAACTCTAAAGCAGTTTACATAAGTCGGGTATTAATAATAGGAAAGGTATGAAGTTAGTTACAATTAATCAACTCACAGAATTAACTGGAAAAGCCCATCAGACGATTAAGAATAAATTAGTTTGTCTTGATGTCATCAAAGAAAACGAGAACAGTTTTCTCTATGATTCAAAAAAAGCTTTAGACTTGATTTATGGTGTAGAGGAACCCTCGGATCTGAAAGAAAAAAGAGAACGCGAGGAAATTGCTTATACACAAGCAAAACGGATTAAAGTAGAACTTGAAACCCGAGTGTTGGAAGAAAATCTCATTGATGCGGATGAGGTCAATCAAATTTGGGCTAAGCTCATTACCGCTTTTCGCTCTAAAATACTTTCCATTCCAACTAAATCTGCCATAGAGCTCACCTACATGAATCAGGCAGAAGAAATAGAAGATTTATTAAAAAAATACTGTGAGGAAGCACTTAATGAACTCTCAAACTTACAAGAATTTAGCAGCGGAGAAGCTGGTGAGCTCAATGCTGGAACTGGTAGCGCCACCCCCTAAGTTAACAGTTTCTGAGTACGCTGATATTGAAAGAAGACTGAGTAGTGAAAGCTCATCACAGCCTGGAATTTGGCGGACCTTTCCTTATCAAAAAGAGATGATGGATGCGTTAAACGATCCAAGAATACGTAAAGTGGTGTTGATGACTGGATCTCAATTAGGTAAAACGGAGTGCCTCAATAACATTATTCTCTACTATATTGCGCACAATCCATCTCCAGTTCTGATGGTCCAACCTACTCTAGATATGGCAGAGAGTTATTCCAAGGATCGTTTGGCACCTATGATTAGAGACACCCCCTCTCTCTCAAAAAGAATCAAAGACCCACGCTCGAGAGATAGTGAAAATACATTGCTGCATAAGCGGTTCCCAGGGGGATGGATTGGCATAGTCAGTCCAACGCCGAGTCAATTGTGCGCTCGACCTGTTCGAATTTTGCTGATGGACGAAGTCGATCGATATGCCCACACAACGGAAGAAGGTGACCCGATCCGATTGGCAGAAAAGCGCCAAACGACATTCTTTAATCGAAAGTGCATTATTACTTCAACTCCCACGGTGAAGGGACGATCTCGAATTGAACAAGAATACCTCGCTTCTGATCAACGTCAATATTACGTTCCCTGTCCTTTTGAGGATTGCAATAAGTTTCAGGTTCTACGATTTCCTCGCTTGGACTGGGCAAAAGGCGACCCATCCACTGCAAAGTATCGATGTGAGCATTGCTCTAGGCTGATTCCAGAAGTAAAGAAATTTGAGATGTTAAAGAAAGGTCAATGGATTGCGGGAGCCACCTCTCGGGGAATTGCAGGATTTCATATCAATGAACTCTATTCAACTTTCAGTCCATGGGAAAAGTTAGCCAATGATTTTCTTTCAGCAAAGACACCAGAAACCTTAAGAGTGTTCATCAATACATCACTAGGTGAGACGTGGGAGGAAGATGGAGAGTCGCTGGACCCACAAGAACTTTTCAAAACCCGTCGTGAACCCTACAAGCTGAATACGGTTCCAGCAGGTGGAATCATTTTGATTGCAGCCTGTGATGTCCAGCGCGACCGGCTGGAGTGTGAAATTAAAGCGTTTGGAGAAAACAAGGCTGAGTGTTGGTCCATCGATTACCGAGTCTGGATGGGTACTCCTTCTGATCCGACTGATCCAGTTTGGAAAAATCTCGATGGCATTCTGAATGAGCAGTGGGAACTCTCAAGCGGGGTGCATGTCGGAATTGATATGCTGGGGATTGATACTTCATTTTCCACATCAACCGTTTACCAGTGGTGCAGATCCCATCATAACCCAGCTCGTATTATGCCCATTCGAGGAATGGATTCGCTTAAAATACCGATTGGGCAACCCACAGGAGTGGATGTCAACCAACGAGGTAAAAAAGTTCGTGGCTTGAAAGTCTGGCCTGTAGGCGTGAGTGTTTTGAAAAATGAAATTATGTCTCGTATTCAAATTGGGAAGGGCCAGCCAGGCTCGATGCATTTCCCTGAATATGACCTAGAATATTTCAAACAACTTTGCTCTGAAAAATACTCAAGAAGTGTGAACCGGAAAGGGTTTCCGTCTTATGCCTGGACTAAGGTGTACGAACGCAATGAGGTTTTTGACTTAGCTGTGTATAACTACGCTTGTTACATTGCTCTAGGTTGTCTCAGATGGACTCATGAGCGGTGGCAGCAAGAAAAAGAAGCGAGAGGGCTGAGTGTTCCTGAGTTAAAAAAACAGAAACAACCTTCAAAACCCAAAGTGAAAAAGTTGTTCAAATAGAAAACATTTCAATTAAAATATGAGAAACCATTCTTTGCATTTTTGGGTCAATGATACCTAATTTCTTAACGAGTCGAGCTTTGTCTATTGTGCGAATTTGGTCGAGTACGATGTTCCCATCCTTGCCTGAAAAGTGACAGGCAACTCTTGTAGGGTACGTTCGCCCCTGGGTCGTCATGGGAGCAATGATCACAGTTCGAATGTGATGATTCATTTCATTTGGGGAGATGACAAGCGCTGGACGTGTTTTTTTGATTTCGCTTCCCACTGTAGGGTCAAGGTTAACTAAAAAAACATCAAAGCGGTTTATTTCCATTGCCACTGGCTTTCGTCAAAATCATTTAAGATCTCAGGTGAGATCTTATCATCCCCTTGTTTTGACATCTCTAAAAATGCCTGATCCCAGCCTTTTCTATGTCCCTTGCTCAAGGGGCGTAAAATAATAGCTCCATCCACCGCTTCGGCTTCAACTTCCTTTTTAATGCCGCACTGTTCAAGGAGCAGCTTTGGAAGCCTCAGTCCTTGAGAATTGCCGATTTGTACAATTTTCAGTTTTACATTCATAGATATGATTGTAATTACATTGTGATCACATGTCAAATTCTTTCACCTTGGTGTGTTTTAGATATTAATATCTCATTAATATTAATCATTTATAGTATGCTTTCGCCTTGGGTCCAAAGCTTTCATCCTCTAAATTGCCTGGTATGGCAAGTGAGTCTCAAGAAGAGAAAAACTTATCGGAACTGACCGATACTCTTCAAAAAGGAATAGAATACGTAAAGGAAGGTGATCGAGAAATTCGATATCGCTCTTTTGAGGATCTCATTCGCATGAGAAACCTACTTATGAACTCCCTGGGGAAAAGCAGGTCAAAGTCGATCATCCTCCCCAGGTTCAAAAAGGGGTTGTGAAGTGACATCGGCCACGACCCTTTTCGATAAATTCATTAATTATTTTGATCCAAAAAAGGGGCTCTCTCGGAAGACAGCCAGGCTTGCTCAAAATCGGCTGATGAGCCTGGCGAGACACTACGAGGGGGCTTCTTTCTCGCGTAGAACTCAGGGATGGTCACCCAGGTCGTCCAATGCAGATGCTGAGATCAAACTGGCAGGCAGGACATTGAGAGACCGCACTCGCTATCTCTGTCGTAATCATGCACTCGCCAGAAAGGGAAAACAGGTCATCGTTAATTCTACGATCGGGGATGGGATTAGGCTCCAGATCAGGGGTCCAGAAAAACTGAGACAAAAGGTACTTCCTTTGTGGAAAGAATGGGCTGAAACTCCTGCAATTGATTACTACTCTAGACATAACTGGTATGAGCTGCAACGGATTGTCATGGAAGGCTGGGTGGAATCTGGCGAGATGTTAGCTAGGCTTTATAAAAAAAGAGGACAAGAAATTCCATCCGTCTACCGAGTGATTGAGCCTGACTACTTAGACTCCAACAAGGAGATGGCCCTTCCTCATGGAAATTATATCATTCAAGGGATTGAGTACGACGGCAACGGCCAACGCATCAATTATTGGTGTTTTCCCCAACATCCTGGATCATTTCTCTTATTTCTTCCCAACTCATTCATCTCTCAACCTATTCCATCCCATGAAATTTTGCATATTTACGACATGGAGCGGGCCGAACAAAATAGAGGAGTGACCCCCTTTCATAGTACACTCTCACTCTTTAAAGACTTTGATGACTTTAGCGATGCTGTTCTCATGCTTCAAAAGATTTCAGCATGCTTTGCTGGGTTTATTCACGATATTGACGCTCCCGACACAGTGGGAAGGACGGACCCAGAAGAGGAGTTTGAGAATTTAGAGAGTGGAATGCTAGTGAAGCTTCCTACAGGAAAATCCATTACTTTCAATCAGCCTCCTGGGAGTGGGGATTATCCCACGTACTCCACCATTCTAATGAGGCAACTGGCCAGTGGTCTGGGCATTACCTACGAAGCCTTAAGCTCAGACTACAGTAATGCCACATTCTCCAGTGCAAGAATGGCTGAACTCCAGTTCCGTAGAAATGTGAGCCGGTGGCAAGGAATGATTATTTCCCAATTCTGCATTCCCACATGGAATGAGTTTAAAAAAATTATGAGTGTCAAAATGGGGCCAGAGATCAACCAGCTGACGGTCGGGTTTACCACTCCATCGCATCCCTACATTGATCCACAAAAAGAAATCCTGGCCACAAGGGAAGCTCTGAGGATCGGTACGATGAGCTGGAGTGAGGCGGTACGAGAACAGGGCTACAATGCTGAAGAGCTGCTCGATGAAATTCAGCATGATTTTGAAGAACTCAAAAAGAGAGGATTGAAACTTGAGTGCGACCCCTCAATCGAACTTGATGCAAAACTCAAACTTCAAGAACAAGCAAAGAGCAAGGAGACAGCGTGAAAAAATTAAAAAATTTATCGAGATCAGCCGAAGTGAAACCCGAGTCGATCAACACTGAGAGTCGTTGTGTCGATTTAGTGTGGAGTACGGGAGCTTCAGTTCAAAGACAGTTTTGTGATGGAGAAATTTTCAACGAGGTTTTGTCTTTAAGAAAAAATTCGGTTGACCTCTCACGGCTGAACCGAGGGGCTCCCTTTCTCAAAGATCACAGCCGTGATGTGGATTCAGTTCTAGGCTGTGTGGAGCGCGCCTGGATTGATGAGAAAAAAGGGGAGGCTTGGGCCACCGTCCGGTTTGATGCGGATGGAGAGCGATATTTCAAAAAAATTCAGGATAAAATTTTAAGAAATGTCTCAGTAGGGTACCAGATTTTGGAACTCGATGATGTATCTAAAGAGGATCACTCCATTCGCACATTAGAAGCATCGAGATGGATTCCACTGGAAATCAGCCTAGTTGCTATCGGTGCAGATCCCCATGCTTCGATTCGTGCAGATCAAGAAATGACAGAAGTTATGATTCATAATTTAAAAGAAAGAGAGCAAGAAGTGAAACCGATTGAAACAATCAAAGAATCCGAAAAAGAAAAGATATCGCAAGAGACTGAGCTGAAGAGGGAACTTGAAGTGAGGCAAGAAGAAAGAAAAAAAGTCCTTGCCATTCAAGAGTGTGCACGAAGTCTAGGACTTGCGCACTCATCAGTTGAATCAGTTTTAGCTCAAAATGCTTCACTTGAGCGTTCAAAAAGCCTGCTTTTGGATGAGTATACCCGTACAGGAAGTACTCATATCATGCATGGGATGATCAAGGCTGGGGAGTTAGATGAGACCGAAACGAGGAGAATCGGACTGGAGCAACACCTGCTGCATCGATCTTTTCCAGAAAAGTATGAATTAAAAGACCAGGGCAGAGAGTATTATGGAATGTCTCTTTTGGATGTGGCCAAAGATTGTGTAGAAACGATGGGTATTAGATCCCGTGGTCTCAATAAGCTCTCAGTCTTTGAGCGAGCGATGACCACATCTGACTATCCGCTGCTGCTGAGCAATATTTCAAACAAAATTCTGCTCAACTTTTATGAATTAGCCGAGCGAACCTACACCCCCTTTGTGACAGAAAAAGAGGTTTCAGACTTTAAACCCGTCAATCCACTGAGGGTATCTGAGATCGGAGAACTGAGGGAACTGCCTGAAGATTCAGAGATCGAAGCCACTTACCTCACTGAGCAAGGAGATTCTTACCGGATTAAGACCTACGCACGAATGCTTCATTTTTCACTTCAGCAAATGGTGAATGATGATTTGGGGGCCTTTACCAAAGCTTTAAGTACTTTCGGAGTAGCAGCCGCTACAACTGAACAAAACCACATCTATGATATTTTTATTAAAAATTTAAAAATGGGAGATGGAAGCCCTCTTTTTGATGAGGGAGCCCCCCACAAGAACGTGGTCACCGTTGCCAAGGATAAAAAGCTTTTGGGAGACACGGATCAAATCTCAGATGGATTTTTTAAGATGATGGATCAGCGCTCGATGGCTAATAACTATTTAAGCCTCAGTCCAAAATATCTTCTCGTGCCACACACCTTACGGGAAGCTGCACTGAAGATGGTTTCAACAAACTTCTTAGCCACTCAATTCACGAATCAGAATATTTACGGTGGTCAGTTCACTCCCATTATTGAGCCCAGGCTTTCGCTTTCAGCTAAGGACGCTAAGCCCAAGGAGAACGCTTACTACCTGCTTGCTGGAAAAGAAAAGATCGATTTTATCGAGTACGCTTATTTATCCGGTGCTCGTGGAATTCAAACCGAGCCTCAGCAATCCTTTGAGCGTCTGGGATTTAGAGTACGAGGAGTTTTACACTTTGGAGTCAAAGCATTGGAATATCGAGGTGCTGTAAAAATTAGACAAGACATTTAACTTAATTCAACGAAAGGAATATATGAAAAATAGAATTTCAAGTGGATCTTCAGTCAACTACCGAATCCCAGAGGATGCAGCCTTAGACCCAAAGACTGGACTTGCCGTCTTATCTGGAAATCCAGTTCTTTTAGGAAGTTTTTTTGGAATCGCATCAACTTCGGGACTTCCAGGAGAAATGATTAATATTCATTTAGTAGGGATTTATGAGCTTAAAAAACCCAATAACATCGGCGTTAGTTTCGGGCAAAAGCTTTATTATGACGACAAGCAGAAGTGTCTCACCCCTGCAGATTCGACTCTTCCCTGGGTAGCAGTGGCATCTCAAGAAGCTGGAGTCACCGATTTCCTAGTGACTGCACGACTCAACGGGGTGCCAGTTGATCTTCCTTTAAAGCCAGCAGGTCCCAGTGGGTAACTCCATTTTCAAAACCCTATTTAAGTCAAGCGCTAGCGTGTTTGGTGAGATGGCTCAGTACACACACAAAGAAGAACACCCCGTCGTCACTGAGATCAACGGTATTTTTGAAAAGCATCCCGTTGAATGGGGTGACGACGGGAGGGGACTCTTGGTTTCCAGTATCAGTACGTCCTTTAGCATTTTGTTGGAAGATTTAAAGGCCCCTCCCCAAGAGGGGGATGGGATCAGGATTCGTGGAGTTCAATACCGCGTGATGGAAATTCAAGAGAAAAGCTCAGGAGTCACCGCAAAACTGATTTTGATGAAAGAGGCCCATGCATAAGAGATCGAGTTTTAGAAATAAAATTCAACATAGATTACAGGACTCAGGCTGGTTCACTTTTGATATTTACAATGGGCGGCGTGATCCGATGGCGATTCGCAGGCTTCCTGCCCTCTTCCTCATTAACCTAGACGAATCCGTGGAGCGCTTATGTGAAGCTCCGGTGATCTTGAGAAAGACCTACAAGCTTGGGGTTGAGGTTCTAGTCTCACACACTCACGCGCCGATGGGGTCTCACTGGTCTCCAGGGTCTATCGACGAGCAACTCGACCAAATTACGCAAGCAATTGAGAAGTGTTTACTCTCGGATGATGGAGTGTTTTTAGGAGAAGACCTCTATTGGTTTCACTTGGAATCCACTGAGTTTCACTCCTCTTCCAAAGGGGATGAAATTCTAGGTCATGCAAGAATGATTTTTAGAATTATTTATGACGAAAGCCCTGATCCTTCCAAACCATTATTTGAATTAGAAGTGATGGAGTTAAACTATGCAATTTAATGAAATTCCACAAACAAGAGCCCCCTTTCTTTTTGTTGAGATTGATAATTCAAAGGCGCTTTCAACACCTCAGCAAAAGTACAAAGTCCTGCTCCTGGGTCAAGGGCTTAGGTCTGATACAGATCAGCAACCCAATGAAAGAGAATTAGTGCGAATCACCTCAAAAAAGGATGCAAATCGGTTTGGCTCAAATTCCATGCTGGCTGCAATGATTCAAAGCTTTTTCAAAGGCACCCGTGGCATTGGATTTGATGTCTATGCTATGGCGCTTTCTATGGATTCTCCATCTGTTTTACCCGATGGAATGAAGTCGGCTTGTGGAAGTTTTACTTTTGCAGGTACATTGACACAAGATACTGTTTTTACACTTTCTTTCGCTGAAGTACCTATCACAATAACCATCCCACCTCCATCCAAGGGAAAAGATTTTAAACTGGAGGATTTAGCAGCTCTTGTTGCTTCCAAGATCAATGATGCTGGAGTGCCCGTGAGTGCCAATGTGAATGATAAAAATAAACTCACTGTAGATGTTATTTTTAAACACCCAGGGATCATTGGAAACGGCTACGACTTAAGATGTGAGAATGTGCCAGGTCTTAAAATATCGGCGACTTCCCTGAGTGCTGGAGTGGGAGTTCCTGTGAATCTGATAGGCGCACAAGCCAATCCAGATAAAAAAATACCTGAGATCCAAAGTATTCTAGAAAATTTGGAGCAGTTTCACCTCATTGCTTTTCCGTATCCTGAGTCAAGTGCTTTAAAAAAAATGCAAGATCAACTCAAACTCAGATGGAATGCGACTGAAAATCTTGAGGGAATGGCGTTTACTACCCTTTCTGATCAGAATATGCTTTCCAAGCCAGATCAATGCCTCAAAACTTTTTGTCTCAACTCTCCTTATATTTCACTCATTGCGTGGAATGGATTATCAGCTCATTATGAGGTGTGTGCCTGCATCATTGCCCAAATTGCAGAAAGTGCCTCTCGTGATCCCTCACAATCTTTTATTACACTGGCTCTACCTGGGCTGATTCCTGCAAAAAGGGAGGATCGATTTAGCTTCAAAGAAAGAGGGGATCTCTTAGGAGCAGGACTGAGTACCTTGAAAGAGGATACTTTCAACAGTGTGAGGATTGATAGACTCATTACCACATACACTGGAAATGGAGAATTTGAAGATGAATCCTATTTAGATGTCAATGTCCCGCTCATTTTAAGTTTTCTTAGATATTCATTCAAAAATTACTGGGGAGCAAGATTTTCTAGAGCCAAGCTCTCAAAAGAAACTCCCAGAGTCAGGACTCAGACCACAGTGGTTTATCCCAATCTCGTGAAAGCAACCCTGGTCTGTTGGTACAAAGACATGATTGAGCTTGGAGTCTGTCAGGACAATCTGGAGCAATTTAAGGAAAGCATTACGGTGGAAATCGATCAATCCAGACTAAATATTTATATTGAGCCTGAATTGATGAACCAGCTTGTCGGAACCGCTGTAAAAATGGCTTTTAGTAATTAGTAATAATTAGAAGGAGGTGAAGCATATGGCAGAACTCAGACGAGGCGGACTCATCCATCTCTCGTTTACCGGAGGGGCTCCCTTATTAGCCAAAGGGCACTTCGAAATTGTCATGGGTAAAGATAAGAGAAAAGCAGTTTACAGCACGAGCTGCTCAGGAGCTGTAGGATACACGTCAGAGCCTCAGAGTGCTAAAATTTCAGGTGAAATTCTCTTTGATAAGAAGACTCCAATCGAAAAAATCATCGAAGCGCAAGGGGTGGATGTCGTGCTTGAGCTTGCAGACGGCACGATTTTAACTCTGAAAGACGGATTTTTTACAGAAGAAGGAACTCTCAACACAGAAGAAAATTCAATGAAATTTTGCATCGAAGGTAGATCCATTGACATTGTAACCAGCAAATAAAATTAAACAAGGAGTAAAGTATGATTCAATTTCAACTCACAAAACCCATTCATTTCGGAGAAGAAGTCATTACGGAATTATCTATTAAAGAGCCAGTAGCCGCAGATTATAGAGGTGTTAATGTAGGATCTCAAGATCCAGCCATTCTCCTGGATTTTGCAGCCAAACTTTCAGGGAAAGCACCCTCTGTGATTGGTATGCTTTGTAATAAAGATACCTTTCGCCTGATCCGCGAGATCAATCGTTTTTTAGACGAGGGATTGGAGGCTACGAACGATGCTTAGGGCTTTTTGCTTATCTCTTTCACTGGCCACCTGAAAGCTTGTGGAATCTCACGATGGTTGACATCAAATTTTGGATGGAGCGAGTGAGAGAATTGAGGGAGGAACTCAATCGTCATGGCAAGGAATAAAGAGTTTACCATCTCTGTGGCTCTGAGGGCCGTGGATAAACTGAGCCAGCCCATGGCCAAGATGAACCTTGCGTTCTCTCAGATGTCAAAAACTTTGAGACGCGCTCAGGCTACCTCCGCTCTTTCTCCTTTGTCAAAGTTTTCAACCGAAGCGAGAGGATGTTTTCGTTCAATGGCTGAGCTATCAGGTAGCATGGGGCTCACTCGTGTTCTTCAGGATACAAAAATCATAGGAGGAAAGTTAGGGCAAGTCTTTGGCTCAATTAAAAATGCATTTGGAGGCTTTGTCTCCTTTTTTATGAAAGGAAGCATTCTTTTAGGAATTGCTGGATTTAGTTTCTACGAAGCCTTGGGTGGCTATATCAGAAGAACAGAAGGATTGGACCGCGTTTCCAAAGCGTTTGGAATGTCTTCTGAAGCAATGCGTGGGTGGGGTTTTGCAGCTGAAGCAGCAGGGGTGGAAGCCGAAGGGTTTCATAAAGTTTTACGCAAACTAGCCACCTCGCAGGCGCTCGCTCACTGGGGGGTACCCAATGAAACGTTAAGTCTATACAATCTTGGGATAAAATCACTGACCCAAGGGGAAAAACTTAAAGGATTGGATAGCCTTTTATTTGAAGTTTCAAAACGAGTTTCAAATCCAAATCTGGATCAACAAAAGAAACTCGCTCTTTTAAAGCCTGTATTTGGCAGACAAGCTTACGATGCACTTGCGATGCTAGGAGCAGGACCCCAAGCTCTCAAAACCAGAATCACTGAAATGAGGGCCATCAGTTTTACTCCAGATGAGGAGGCTAAAAAAAGAGGAACTGCTCTGAGATATGCACAATTACGAGCCAAAGCTGCATTCACAGGAATGTCTGATACGATCATGAATGAGCTTGCTCCTGGGCTTGAGAAATTTTTCAATCAGTTCACTCAATTCTGGAAAGATAATCGAAAAGAAATCACACTCTGGGCTCAGACGTTCAGTCAAAAATTACCTGGAGCATGGGATGCTCTGAAAGATATTTTAAGCACAGTTTCAGCGTGTTTTAGACCCATCTTTTCTGCTATGAGTTTTTTAGTTCGAACATTTGGAGCAGGCAATACTGCTCTGGGACTATTCTTATCCTATTTCTCTATTAAAAATTTTAGCTCCATCCTGACATTAAGCAAATCCTTATGGAATCTGGGTAAAAACATAAAACTTCTTTATTCGAGTGGGAGATTAGTGGGCATCTTTGATAGTCTTCTGGGTGTTTTTTTGGCGCTTGCTCCTGAAATTGTAGGACTGACTGCATTGGCGGGTTTAGGCTATTTAGTTTATAAGAATTGGAATCAAGTTGAAAAACTATTTCAGTCCATTTCTAAAACCATCGGTATTTTAGAAAAAAAACCGATCTTCAATATTCTGATCCCAGCCATGAAAGACGCTTTAGGTGCTTTTCGCACAGTAGGAGGCTGGCTTACCCCTGATCTATCCACAGAGCGTGACGATCCTGAGACAAATAAGAACGAAGATATTTTTCCAACAAGAAATTCTAGCCCAGCTCGCATCTCTGATGAAATCGATCATCTGATTCAAAACCCAGATCGTGAAAGCAAGGTGAGTCCAAACCATGAAGTCAGTGAATATTTCAAAGCTATTCGAAACCCAACACAAAAGTCAAACGAACCTTTAGGTCAGATCACCATTGAATTTATCAATACACCGGCAGGAACCCGAATTTCACACCAAGACAGGCGTATTTCATTCCATGTCAAGCAGGGCAGATCTTTTCTTGAGGTACCCTCATGAGAAAGAAAAGATTATCCAGGGCATCGTTTCGAGGAGTCAAGTTTTACCTAGAGGAGTTTTCTGTTGAAAGCGCAAGACGTGTTGAAAAGGTGGAGTACCCCAACAGTGAAGCGTTTTCAACCGAAGACTTAGGGGCTCAAATCAAGTCCTATTATTTAAATGGTTTTGTTTTAGGACCTGATTTTGAAAACGAGAGAGAAAAATTACTCGCTGCCTGCTCTGATCCAGGACCTGGAAAACTAGTCATTCCTTATTTCAAAGAACTTTCAGCCCACTGCCTTTCTGTCAGAACGAATGAAACCACGATAACAGGTGGAATGGTCTCATTTGCTATGACTTTTTGTGAGTCATCCCAGCCTGCTTTGGATGTTTCTCATGATCCTTCGTCTCTCTCTCTAGGCTTTCTCAATCAACTCGTGGGCTTAGCAGGTAAAGTCCTCGATCGAGGGGTTTTACTTTATAATTCACTGGGTGGGGAATTCATTACCTCATCGTTTGATTTAGTCTCACGATGGGGAGACTCGCTGTTTGATGCATCTGATAGTGTACTTTCTGGTGCAGATCGAGTCGAAAAATCCTTTATCCCCATTATGAAACTCACCTATGGTGCAAATCAGCTCTCAGCAGCGATCTCTGAATACAAGAAAACTTTTTTAAATACTGCCAACGTACCTTGGATGCTTTTTGATTCAGTGAGAAATTTAGCAACCTCTCTTTGTGATCCCTTTTTACTCTATCAGCTTGAGACTCTTCTCATGGTGATGGATAGCCTGCCCTCTCCGGTTCCTCCCATTTCAGAGCATGTGAGTGTTCAGGCCCAAGAACAAAGGGCACAGCTTCATGAAACCTTTCAAACTGCAGTGGGGTCTGTTGTCGTGGGTGAAGCCGCCACTGCTGCCTTAAAAGCAGATTATGAGAGTCAAGAGAGTCTGATCCAAACCAGGGAATTTTTGATCCATCGCATGGATGATCTGAAGCAGCGGACTCAGGATGATGAAATTTTTCAGACGCTTGAGTCGCTCAAAACCCTTGTCTTCCATTCGCTGCAGCCCTCTCAAAAAACGACGACCCTTCGAGACTACACCCTATTCACCGACATGCCAGCCATCGTTGCTACCTATGATGCCACCGGAGATATCGATCAACTGGGTGCGATCATTCAGAGAAATAAAATCACTTACCCACCCCGAATTCAAGCAGGCTCTCATGGAAGACGACTTGAGGTGGCCTATGAATGATGTATCACTCCAAGTAGGAGAAAATATCTACCGAGGGTGGACATCCGTTCATATCAAGCGTTCTCTTTTTTGTGCTTCAGGTAGTTTTGATCTCACCCTCTCAGATCAAACGAATAGTAAGGATAACTCTCTTAAAATCAAAGCCGGAGACGCCTGCAGCGTATCCATCAATCTCTCTGGCCATCTCTCTGGAGAAATCTCAGGCCGTCATCAACCTGTCATTACTGGATACATCGATCAGGTTTCACGTTCTTTTGATGGTTCCTCTCGAGTCACCACAATCGCAGGCCGTGATAAAATGATGGATGTCATCGACAGCTCTGCCATGCTAAAACAAAAGTCCTGGAAAAACACAAACCTCTTAGGACTCGTGTCTGATCTTTTATCCCCATTTGATATTGAGCCTATTTTAGAGGTTTCAGGACATCCCACCCTACCCTACCACGTTCTTCATGAAGGCTCAGAATCCGCTTGGGAATTTATCGAACGCGCGGCAAGGTTGTGTAGTCTGATTTGTCACAGCGATGGTTTAGGAAATTTGATCATAACGACTCCTTTTAAAAATCAGTCCAAGCCTAGATTTAAACTCGTGCAAGGCCAGAATATTCTATCAGCGCATGCTCAAAGCGACTGGAGCACCCGATTCTCCCAGTATTATGTTGAAAGTACCCCCTATCACCCAGACGATTCAGAATCAGATGCAAGTGATGTGCTACCGCTCAGAGTTCACATCCTAGACCCTGAAATCAAAAGACACAGACCCCTCATGATTGTCGCAGAAGCATTAGGAACTCCGACCCTCCTTAAAAAACGAGCCCAATGGGAAAAGGCAGTCAGACGAGGCAGATCAGAGAAAGTTACGGTCGAACTCAGTGGCTGGAGACGACTCAATGAGCTTTGGAATATCAATGAGTGGGTCAGTCTTAAGAGTGATTGGCTCGGAATCAACAAAGACTACCTCATCACTGAAGTCGCGTTTGAGATGGGCGTGATGAATGCTCAAAGAACTCTGCTTGAGCTTCAACCGGCAAATGCGTTTTTAGCGGACGAAACCCTTCGCTTTCAACAATTAGCAAAAGTACATGAGGAGGAAACCCATGATTGACACGATTTCTAAAATGATGGGTCCACTCAAATCGCGATTGCATCAGATCATTCGTTTAGGACGAGTAAAACGAGTCACAATAAAAGAAGGACATCAAAAGCTTCAAGTCCTTCTAGGAGAAGATGACGTACAAGAACTACCCAGATTTCAAGAATTCGGATTTTACTCAGTCCCGACTCCAGATTCAAAATGTGTCATGCTTTTTCCATCGGGCAATAGAGGAAGTGGCATTGTGATTTGTACAGCAGATCTGGCACAGAAAGACAAACTTTCTCAACTCGCTCCAGGTGAGGTGGCCATTTACAATTCAGATCAAAGTTTTATCTATTTGAGAAAGAACTCTCTGGAGCTTTCCTACGGGAGTTCAAAAATAGTATTGGGCAAGGATGGAAAAATAGAAATCTTAAGTGGCAGTACTGAGTTGATTAGTACACTCAAGACACTGATAACACAGATTCAAATTGCATCTTTGACTGGCAGTAACGGTGGAGGTCCTGTTAAGTTTGCTCAAGACTTTCCTGATGCAAAAGAGTTGAGCGCATTTACTGGATAAAGCTATGCAAATATTTGATTTAAAAACAGCCGTTTCCATGAGCCTACTCACGGATAGGAGAGCAGACGAGCACGAACTCCCCTCTTACGAGACTTATCGGCGGGGATGGTGGGGGGATTGTTTAAATTCAAGCAAGATGGGATCAAAACTTTGGCTTTTACATCGCAGGAAGTTAGGTCCAGAAACACTGGACCTAGCTAAGCTCTACACAATGGAGGCGCTTAATTGGCTGATTCAAGATGAAATCGCAGACGAGATTGCTGTTCAATGTGAAATCTCTAGGCAAATTCTTCTTATTCAGGTGAAGGTTCATCTCAAAGATGATCCTACACCGATTTTATTTAAGATGGAATTTCCAAAAGGACCTATTTTTTATGCCTTTTAAAAAGCCATCTCTTCAAGAAATCCATGATCGTATTTTAACGGACATGGCAAGAGAACTGAACGATGGAAAACCGATACCGGATAAGTCCCATTACAAAATCTGGGCAGCCATCCAAGCAGCTCAAAGCTATGGACTTTATCAATACCTGGAGTGGATCTCTAAGCAAGCCATGATTGACACGTGTGACTCTGAGACGAGAGAACGGATTGCTTCACAAAAGGGAATCTTTAGGAAAGACAAATCTCAAGCCAGGGGACAAATCAAGATCACTGGCAATGATGGAATGATTCTCCCCAAAGGCACTGTCATTGTCAGGAGCCGAGATGGAATGCGATATTTGACTTCCGCTCATGCGCTGATTGTCAAAGGGGAAGCAGCGGTGAGTTGTATTTGTGAGACTCCTGGAGTGATCGGCAATTCCAAAGCTGACGATTCATTTGTGATGAGTAACACCCTGGCTGGGATTGATTCGAATGTTTCGATGATGGGTGTGGGTATGACTGGCGGCTCAGACGGAGAAAGCGATGCGAGTCTCATCGCCAGGTACTTAGATCGGGTCAGGCATGAACCCAATGGAGGTACTTTAGATGATTACCGAATTTGGGTAGAAAAAATCCCTGGTGTCTCACGAGCATGGATCTATTCCAACATCAATACAGAACTTATCCCAGTGGGTGAAGTCATTATTTATTTCATCACGGGTGACATCCACCAGCCCATCCCCGATGACACCCTGATGTCTTACGTTTGTAATCAGATCAGGGCCAAAGCCCCACTCACCGCAGTGGTGAAAGTCTTCAAGCTTTCTGAATCAGTCGTTGACATTGCCATTAAAATTGATCCTGATCAAACAGATATTAAACAAAATGCAGATCTCAGACTCAAGGAGTTATTTCTGAATAAGGCTGACCCAGGCAGCAGAGTGCTTCTTTCACAAATTTATTCAAAAATAGGAGAGGACAAAAGGATCAAGCGTTTTGAAGTAGAATTTTCCACGGGATTGGGAATTACCAAAGAAGTGCCTCCATTCACGCTGCCTACCTTTCAAGGAGCAAAATGGAAACCATTTTAGGAGAACTCAAAAGCCTTTTACCTCCAGGTGTTTTTTTTGAGCAAGAAAACGATTCCTTCTTAAAAATCTTGGCTTACGAATTTGCTAGGATCAAAAGCGACACTGAAGCACTTTTGCGTGAATTTGATCCGAAATGGATCAACCGCATTTTACTTGAGGACTGGAGTAGAATCTATGATTTAGGGGATCTTTCGGTGCAAGCAAAAAAAGATGAGATCATTCGCAGAATTTTCTATCAAGGCGGGCAGGATAAAAGTGTCTACATCGATTTTGTCAAATCCTATGGTTTTAAAGACTTTGAGGTCGAGCCATGTCTAGTCTCTGATATGGATGAACTTTCTTGCGAAAGTGTTCTTTATGATCAGCAGTGGATCCATCATTTCTTCATCAGAGCTGCAGATCTTCCCATCAATTACCTCAACTGTGAGTCCTATTGCACAGAACCTATGTATGAAAATTTAGATGCTCATTTAAAGAAAGCGATCCAACACATGCAACTTGCCCACACGAAAGTATTTATTACGGAGAAACCACATGAAACTCATTGATACAGAAGGAAGTAAAGACGGAAGATTTGTGCCAGGCAACCCAAAAGTGGGGGAACGCCCCACCCGACTGGATCATACTTGGTGCAACATGATTCAAGATGAAATTGCCAATGTCATCCTCAGACAAAAAATGACCCTCGATCCATCGAATAACTACCAACTCAGTGACGCGATGAAACGCTTCACGACTCATGGAGTGGAGTATGATGCTTTCAATATGAAAAATGGAACAGATAAAGCATTCGTAGATACTCAAGTCAAGCTGGAGATTCAAGACTCTACTCGTGTTGTTCTTTTCATGGGCTATGTGGAAAGGCAAGTTGGGGACAAACGCTTTATCTCTCTTTATGATGGAGCTTTTGTGAGAAAAACGGGAGGGTGGGATCATACTCCCCTCATTCGCACAATCGGTGGAGACGACGACATTGCGTTTGACCTCGGAGTGGATGGCACACTCAAGTACTCTTGCATCAAGCTTGGGCATGAGGGAGATTCCTATTCAGGAATTGCTAAAATTTCACAAGTGAGATTCATCGAAGTTTAATGAATCCTTAATATTAATAAATTAGAGTAGGTTTTTAAATGGGAGTTAAGCATCACTTGTCTTACTTTGGGACCGATGAAAGCTGCATTTTTTCTACTCCTAGTTTCAACGACGTGCTTGGCTGAACTGAAAGCTGGGAATAAAATTACCTTTGGAACCAGTGAAGAAGATGATCAGCCTAAAGTGATTCAATTTGGAAAACAAGAGATTTCCCCTCGCATCAGCGTTGATCCCAAAGAGGGTAAGCTCAAATTCACAAACGACGGCACTCATGAACTGCTCCTAGGAGAAAACTATCAGTACAGTAGACTCAATCTGATTAAGAATCATGATTTTAGACTTGGACTCACCGGCTGGAAAGGTTCAAGCAATGCGGATCAAAAACTGTCTGATGGAATCTTCTCGAAGACTTCACTCAAACTTATCTCCAAAGATGATTCTGCCGCTTATCTTGAAACAGAATTTTTAGATATTCCAAACGGTCTCAAAGGAAATGCTTGTGCTGCTCGGATTTTCTATCGAAATACTTCACGTGGGCTTTCCAAGCTTCAAGTCATCAACGAGAAAGATGAGATTATTTCAGAACAGAACCTCCTGCCCAGCTCAGCGGTTCTTGAAGCGAGAACCTATTTTGGATGTCCCACGTCTCAAAGAATCAAGATGAGAATTTTAGTCTCAGATGGAACTCTGGAACTGGACCGCGCACACTTAGGAGAACCGGAAGACTCCTACACGATTGATCAGCCAGGATTTTACGCAAGCATCAACTTTCAGAATTGTACTTGGCGGTTCAATGGCACAAGTAGTGTTGTTCCTGAAAACACAAACTGTGATCCCCCCACTTTGAGTGGCATGGCTGCCTGGAATGGGAAAAAGACGCCTGAAATCACATTCAAAGGGATGGCTCCAGGCATCTACTCTATTGCTGTAGAAGGATCTCTCGTGGATAAAAAGCCTGATCCTAAGAATACTGGACCTAGTTTTTGTTCAGCAAGCCTGGTCGATGAAACTGGCGAAACGGTGGCCAATCAAACCCACTCAGGGAGACTTCAACTCAAACCTTCTCCTATTTTTGTAAACGGGGATTTCACTTTGGCTGAAAAGAAAGACAAAACTTTTTCAATCAAAACCACGGCTCTTGATGCCGCAGGAGTGTGTGACTTATCCCCCATCAGCAACCGTTTCACCCTCCAGGTGTATCGTTTCCCCTCTCAAGCTCAGAAAGTCTTTACCCCTACTCAAACGGGGTGGAGAGTTGAAGCAATGTTGAGTGGAGACAATACTCAGCTTTCAGCCTCCACCGTCAATCCACTGGATTGGACTGGAATCTCTATTTCAAATGCTACCCTCACTCAGTCACCAGGAAGTATTGACGTCACTCTCCCCTGTGAGAAAAAAAGTGCAAAACAGTGCGATGGGAATCCTGGAGTTTCATTTATTCCGATCACCAGCGGTGATTTGCGGGTTTGCACCTCTTTTGTTCACAGCATTCAAATGAGTGGAACCAATAACAGCCTGACCCTTTTTAAATTGGCGGAGACAGAGAAACCTCTCACCCTGGGGGTAAATATAGTTTATCGGGAAATCTCACAGTCTGAAGCACGCTCGATTTCTTTGTGTTCCACTTTTCATGCCAATGCGAATGAGAGAAAAACAATCCAGCTCATGTACATCCAACAAACTTCGGGACAAATTCAAGAAAGCTTACTTGTTTTGAAAAACTCCATCAAAGGCGCGGGGATGAGCTGGGAGGTGAGCCCTCTGAATCAATCCGTGGCACTTCCCGTATTTTCAGGCTCCGTCGTGAACAGTACAACCGGAGTTTCTAAACTGGAAGCTGCCACCCTAGAATGGAATGGGAGCAATTATAACGTCAGACAACAAGGAGATTGGATTACCAAAGCAGAGCAGATGGGGGCGTCCCCTGGACTGCTTAATATTTATTTTAAAGATCAAACGTTTTCTCTTATCCCCATTTGCTCCATCACCGCACTTCCTTTTCAAGACTCTCCGGTTATCGCAAATATCCTGGGGCAAACGAATTCCTATCTCACCCTAAAAACGTGGTCACCTGATTCGAAAATGATCGGCTCAGGCATTAATCTTTTATGTATTGGACTGAGGTAAAAAGTCATGGAGATTGAAAAACTTTATCACCAAGCCTACGAGTTGTGGCTCAATCGAACCACCACAGAGGTAAGTCCATCCGATGAAGCCTATGTACTACTCTATAGTATTCGTGGTCAGTCACTCGATCCTATTTTGAATTACGACATAGAGATCTTATTGTGCCAAATTATTTTCTTTAGATACCAGTACGGCCCAACTGGCGCTGACGCCTCTTGTGCAACAGAACTCATTGATTTAGCAAACTCAGCCATGGTGAGTCAGGATAGCCTAGCTGAGGGCTACTACTATTACGCCATGGGGATGTATTTGAATTATACTTTTAACAGCCCCTCTCCCAACCTAAACCCTCAAAATAAAAATCTTCTTTTTCAACTCTTGGATGAAGTTATGATGAGAGTGACTCATACAAATCAGCCAGGAATCGAGTATGACGGATATGGATCATCTCGAATAAAAACTGAATTTCTCTATAGTCTGATGACTGACGATAATCTCAGCGAAGCCTTGAAACTCATCGAATACGCTTACAATCATGCTAAAAATCACTCTGAAAACATCTTAGCCTATTCGAAAGTTCTCAGAAGAAGCGGAGACAAAACCAGGTCAAAACAACTCCTCATGGATTTTGAAAAAGAAGATCCAAATACATTTAACATCTCCAGAATTCCTGAAACTAAAAAGGATCAAGAACACGTGAGACAAATTCTCGCTGGACTGGGTAATCAAAGTTTTTTAGAGGTGACACATGGATGATGAACTTTTATCTCAATTGAGCTTAGCAAAAGACGCCTGGACTCGCAGGTCTATGCACGATCATGACCCCATAAAAATGGCTTACAGAACTCTAAAAGAAATTCAAGGAAAAGCCCAAGACCCCCTTCTCAACTACGATATCTTGATCCTGCTTTGCCAGGTAATGAGATGGATGGCATGGGACCAGATCTCACTTCCCAATCGGGAATCGAATTCAAGTTTTTATTATAAAATCACTGACGTCGCAAAAGAAGCGATCACGATCTCCGACGCTTTTTCTGAAGCTTATTTTTATTATGCAGATTCCCTATCCTGGCTTTATTGCAGCAACCTTGCGCCCATCTTTGATAGACCCACGAAAGAAGTGCTTTTCAACTCGATTGATGACGCCATTTTTAAGCCCACTCGTACCCACACCCCAGGAATTCAACTGGAAGGTTACGGTCCTCATCGACTGAAAGGGGAGATCCTTACCCATGATCGATCTTCAAAAGAAGCTCTGGAGTATTTGGAGCTAGCCTACAATCATGCACGGAATTTTGCTTGCAATGCCGTTTCTTATGCAAATGCATTGATTGACGTGAGCGAGAGAACAGCCTATCCTGCATATGCTCAAGCTAAAGTGATTCTTGAGGATCTTCTAAAAAATGACCCGCATACCTTCAATCCAACACGCATTCCTGAAACTCAAAGAGAATTTCAGTTGGCATCCTCCCTGTTAAAACAACCTCCTTTTGTGACAGCTCCTCCTCATAGAATTGATGAGCCTCTGCATCCTTCAACCTAATTATTAACACACAAGTAATATTAATCATTTATAGTATGGATTCCTCTACTTTCAATTCAACTTACAATTTATAACCAGACTTCGAGGAGCACACAATCATTTACGATTTGGAGCTAAATATGGTTGATTTTTTTATGAAAAATTTAGGCATCATGATGTCCATTCTTTTTCTTATCTCTGAACTTTTAGGAGAAAACAAAAAGATCAAAGCCAGTTCAGTTTTTGGCCTCATCCGGTCGTTTTTAAAAGGTGAAGCACTCAAAGCTCAACCTGAAGTCGCCAAAATGATTGAAAAAAACGACTAAAAATACTATGCACTGGATAACTGTTTTAGGCATTGGATTAACCTGCTGTGCTTGCACCAATACACCGAAAGTCTTGGATTCACAAAATGCGGTTGCCGCAAACGACCTAACCACATTGATTTCAGGCTGTGGAGTTAACCCAATTGGAATTGGATATATCGCTTGCCGACTCCCCGAGGGAACAAAAACAAAAGAGTCCTTCCTTTTTATTCATGCTCCTCCTCAAATTCAGTGTGATGAAAGTGCCTGTGTCCACTTCAAAATCTTCATCCCTCAAGAGGAGGGCAGAAACACCTTTGAAGGGGAGATCCACTCGGGGGAATCTTTTACGAAAGTCTCTTGGTTCGATCTGACCGACAAAGAAACACTCGATCTCTCAGATCGTGGACTGTATGCCATCAGCGTCGCTCTCAAATACAAAGCTCCCAGCGGAGAGACGCTGAAAACCTATTCTGATGGATATATTTTTATGCATGTCACTCGAAAAGACTACACCAGCCTCATTGAAGCCTCAGAGGATGAAAATTATGTATGGACGTGGAAAGCCCCAACAGGACAGACGGTAAAAATGACCACCGGAGCAAGAGTCTATGTCTCTCCCTTTCAAAAGACTCGCGTGCCATGGCTGCCATAATTCTAGTAGTCCTTCAGATTTTCTTGCTCCTGCTGAAGGCGCATTACACCCGTCATGACGACCAAGAGCAGGCGATGGAGCATATGAGAGCTGCTCAGGCGAAGCTAGATGAGCTTGCAGAGTCCTTTGAGCAAAAGCTCCGCTACTCATTGCCAAACGCAGAAGGAATCGATTATGTAGAAGATGCACTGGATAAGGAAAAACACCATGACCCACACCCCTGATCCTGTTTGTCCTTTGTGTGAAGAGAAGCTAAAAACAGCCGACTTGAGGCTTGTCCATTGGTTTTTAGAGGCTAGAAAAGAATTCCAGAATCTTCATATCGCCTGGTCTTGGAGAAGCAAAGAGGAGCAGGAAAGCGCCTTTCAAGAGGGCAGGACCAGAGCCCATTTCCCGCACTCCAAACACAATCACATGGAGAACGGAAAACCCTGCTCACTGGCTTTAGATGTGTTTCAAATCCAAAATGGAAGGGCCGTGTTTTGTCCTAGCTTTTATTTCAAGCTCAATGAGTTGAGTCAAAAAATGGGCTACTCCATTATTTGGGGTGGGAGTTTCAGCACCCTCAAAGACAACGATCATTATGAAATAGTTTCTCATTGAATTTGCACTGACTTCATCTTTTCACGAATATTCTCAGCTGCAATCTCAATGAGTCCATTGAAAAGATCCTCGTCTGGAATTTGAAGAACTTTTCCCAGCTTAAAAGCAATTTCGGGTGAAGGAGTGTAGTCGCCCGTTTCAACACGAGAAATAATACAGTTCGTCGTGTATCCCGTGCTATAAGACAGGAAGAGTTGACTCATCCCAGCCTTACATCGATAGTTACGAATCAGATTCGCAAGTTTCTTCTTAGCGTTACTCATAAGACCTCATATGTCAATCAATGTTGCTAATTTCCTCTGCCTCAAGTTTTTTTCTCATCTCAAGCTCCAAATCCAGCATAGTTCAGAAAATAGAGTTCCTTCCTCGCTCTGGTAATGGCTACATACTGAATATTTCTTTCTGCCTCAAGCTGCCACTGCTTTTGATTCACTCTGGGTCTCCTCTTCGTTTCTAAGATCAAAACTCGATTCGCCTCCAGTCCCTTCACTTTATGAACCGTTGCCAAGGTGATTAAACCATCTTTATCTGAAAAGAGTTTCTTAATTTCATAAATCAACTGATCAATCGTTTTTGCTCCTGACATCTCAATGAAGGCTTGAATGGCATCTGCCTTGTCATCAATTGCATCCAAGCTTGCTTCTGGGTTCTTACTCAGTAACTTTTTGCACTCTTGTTCTCTCCAGGTTTCTACCCTAGCTGAGAGAGTTTCAAGATCAAATGCATTGAGTTTTTTAATAATCGCAATGAGAGTTGCAGCAATGTTTCTACCTAAAATCACGACTGGAATTTTAGATGCAATCAGCTGATACGCTATTTTGACTAAAGGCGCATTGTACCGACAAATCACATAGTCCTTGGGTTGCAGTAGTTTTTCATTCCAAGTCTCACAATGAGTAATCTTCCCTTCTTCGGCCCCTTCAAAGGACTCAATTTCAGGGACAAATTGTTTTGCAAGCTCCACCACTGTTTTTGGACAACGATAGGAGATGGAAAGCGGCAGAGTCTTACAATTGAATTCCTCAATAATTTTGCTAATACTCTGCGAATCTGCTCCACGAAATCCATAAATACTTTGTCTTGAGTCTCCCACAAAAATAACTCGCCCCGTATCTCCCACGGATCGTTTAATCAATGCACGCTGAATAGAAGACAAGTCCTGCGCTTCATCCACAAAGATGTAGTCATAGGAGGGAGGGTTGAGCCCCAGAAGAACGGTTAAATAAATCTGATCATCAAAGTCAATCAACTCTCGATTTTCCACGGACATGCGTAGCACTTCTCTTGCGATTTGAATTCCCTCCCACTTTGGGTCTCTCTCAAGATTTGTAAGCTCTGCACTGTAAAAATCAAGATCATGATGGTCTATGATTTTCTCCCAAGCGTCCGGAGTATCTTCCATGATCCCCATGAGTCCTGCCTTTTGAGGCGCAATCCCCTCTGCTTTAGCTAAAGCAACGAGCCTGACAATGGAATCGGCAAGATCTTTTTGAACAGATTTGCCGATCTCAGGATCATAGGTTTTTAAAAATTCATCCAGCACAGTCCTCGACTTCCACGCTGAAAGCTTCATGTGATATGGAAGTATTTTCTTTAAAGTCCTAAATCCGTAACTATTGAGAGTGAGAGCATCCACATTTTCAGGTATCCTGTTGCTCAATTCTTCGGCAATTCTCTTATTGAACGCTAAAAACAGCACTGTCTTTTCTGGATCAATGTAATTCAAAGCCTGAACTAGGGTGGTGGTTTTTCCACTCCCTGCTACTGCTTCTACTTCTAAATTTCGATTGGAATTTTGAATCTCATCAAATACCGCTTGTTGATAACTCGATGGATGAAAACTCATACGGATTGCTCCTGGTCTAAACTGGACTTAAGATAGGATTGAGCTTCACTCATGAACTTTCCCCACCACATGGGCTCTTTATCCGGCTGCGTTTCGATTACCTTTTGTCCATTCTCGATGAACTTGATTAACCGCTCTCGGGGTACTGATTGCAAAGTCATTCCAGCCAAAGATCCGTCAGGAATGATATATTCCTCTTGTTTAATCGCTGGAACCTGGTTCATTTCCTCCTGAGAGTAGACACCCCCTAATTCATCTGGGAATGCCATACGAAGAGCGCTTGCCTCAGCAACCTTCTTAATCATCGTTTCAGGCATGCGAGTCCAAGGATTTTTCCCTGTATGATATTCTGACAATGCCACTTCTTCTCTTGCTGGAAGTTTCCAATCTTTTCGATGTACCTCAGCCCAACCTCCAATGCATTGACCTGAAGCATCCCGCAAGATTCCTCGCTTAATTCCTTCCACTTTTCCTGTGCTATGAGCCTTGGCTCGAAATCCTTCAATTCCAACCACAATCGATCCTGGTCCGTTTCCATATTTTACAAAATGGATTTGACCTGGCTTCAGTGGATTGAGACCCAGATCCTTGCAGCGATAAAGAAAGAGTTTCAATTCGTCTGTCGTTGCATTCTTGGCCACCACATCTTTGATGAGTTGCAGTTGTTCCGAAGTGAGCGAAAATTGCTCAGTCAGTTCTTTCATGGGAAATTCCTTTCGTTGTTTTTTATAATTGCTAATTTTCTCAAGGGTTTTCTTTCTAAAAACTCCACTCCAAGCCTTGAAAAACTATCCCCGAGCTGACCTCCTGAGTCCCAGTGAGGCATGACAGGCAAGGATTCAAACTCTTCATAAAATTCTATCGGTGGTGTATTTTCTTCAGGGATGAAGTCAGAAGGATTGTCTTGTTCTTCTGGACGTGAGTGACCTAAGTCTTGAGGTGTTTCACTCTTTTGTTGAACAACCATTGGCTCACATGACCTGAATTCTGCCAGCTCTGCTTTTCTCTCGTCTGAGATAAACCAACAACCTGCAGCAGCAACCAGTGCGGAACGCAGTTCTAGGTTTTTGAAAAAACCTCCCGACCATTTTCGAATTGCATCTAACTTTGCGTCTCCTGGGTATCTTTCTTCGAAGGCACGCACTTGATCGTCCATACTGACTTCTTCGTTGATTTGAATGGCTGATCTTGCGCTGCTTTTCATTTCAGAAACGATTCGAACCTGCTCTTGGCGCTGGTTTTGTTTGGCTTGGTACTGTTCAAACGGAAGAGATAAATTGTGAGCTTGATCTCCAAAAAATTTCTCGGCTGTTTCTCGAATCCCACTCCACTTCAAATTGAGTTTTGTCAGTGGGTCAGGTACGGGGTAATTCCCAAAATCTTTCCCCTCTTTCTCAAATTTCAACAAGGTCAGGTAAATCAGGTTAAGGTCATTCGGGTACTTGATTTTTACTTGACTGAAAAATTCTTTTTCTCGGTTAATTTTCCATCCTCTCCCCGTGGATTTGAGATCGTTCCAACGCTCCACCAGAAGTTTTCTCAGCGTCTGATACTTCTCAGGCTTCTGAATACTTGAGTTAATACTATTAGAATTAGGAATTTCCTTATCCCTCAATCGGGTACAAGGGCTCATTTGCGCACAATTGGCTTTTAAGGCCTCTTTGTCGCTTCTCTGGTAGTTACCCATGACTTCAACGTCGTTCGTCGATTCTTTGACGACTGGGTGCGTATAAGAGGCATTAAAATTTCCTTGTCGATCCAAAGATTCTTTTATCTCTGAATTTTCTAAAACTTCACCAGGGACGACAGTGACTAAGGGAGGATTAGAGCTATAATTAAGACTACAGCTATAGCTAGGACTAAGGCTATAATACTGTAAATTTATTAAAAAATTATCTATATAAGATCCCCTTTCTTTGGTCCCCAATTTGGGGACAAAGGGGGACTCTTGATTTTGAGTACAGTCGATAAAACTAGAATCGGGTACAAGGTTGAGACCCATGAGAGACTCCTGAGTTGATTTGTCAGTTTTTAGAGAAGGTTCTTGCTTCTTGGATTGCTCCTGAGCTTTTTTGTCGTGTTTTGGGAAGTTTCCTTGGATCACATTCGATCTTCTGGCTCTTCTGTTCTCTTCAAGGTAGGGAGCGAGCCACTTCAACTCAACGATGGAAGGAATCCCTCGCTGCGTGGATTTGAACTCATATTGGATAATGTTGCGACTGGCGAAACTTTGAAGCGCCCGACAAACATTGTTTTTCCCACAGCCTGTTTTTTCAGCCAGCATTCGAACAGAGATAGCGCAGGTCAGTTTATCGGCACCCAGAGTGTACCTGGTGAGTTTCTCTAAAACCTTGCCTTGAACTTTGGTCTTACCCAAGCGGTCAATCACTTCATCGAGCTTGTGAGTTCTTCGCTGATAGCCTGTGCTCTTTTCCAAAAGCACCATCGTCTCAATTTCTTTGACTGGAGAGAAAGGAGTTTTTGCACAATTCCCTAATGTCATTTCAGCACCTCCTTATTAAGGATGGGCTTTGGCTTTGCAGGAGCAACAGCAAGGTAGCCCCACACAATCAAATTAAGAAATGGAACAAAGGCTGCTATAGCAAGCATGCAGGAATGGGTTCCTTCCCCGTAGATGTCTCTCGCTCGCTTGGAAAAATTATAAAAATGCATGATCAACCCTAAGCTCAGAAATGCAATCATGCCAAAGGCATACAAAACATGAAAAAGCACGGTAGAGTCCCGGAGCACAGTTTTATCCAAGAATCCACATCCCAGTGCAACCAAGGACTGAGTGACTACTAGAAATCCAAAATTAAATAGGAACTGGGCTCGACAAATGGAGCCTGAGAATTTTAGGAAATCAAAACATGAGAACTGGGATTGATCATCTTCCATAACCTCTCTCCAAGCAAACTTCTCCACGGCTAGAGAAAGCAAAAAAAACTGAACAAACGAATTGATTCGTTTTTTATGCAAAATAAGACTGTTAATTTTTTTGAAATTTGCTAGAAAGAAGGTATCTTATTGTTCAATCTAGCAATTATAAAAGAGGTTCTTGGTTGGTCCCAAGGCCTCTTTTTTATTTACTAAGTGCATATCGTTTTACAATTACAAAAACTACATTATAGAAAACCTCACAGGTGCTAAAAAAGATTAACTGTATAGATAATCAATAGAGCCAATAAAGGCAACAACATTTGTAGTACTTATAATTATTTTTTTAGTTTACTTATACAGTACACATTGGTAAACAAATTATTACATAATTGTTAATATAATTTATAGTTAAGTAATTTTCAAAAAAAGGCCTATTTTTTTTATCAATTTCCAGGAATTTTTATGACTAATGTTTTAGCATTTTCAAAACAGAAGAAAGGACAAAGGCATCATTCAATCCTGGCAGAAAATCTTTCCTTGCTAATGAAAGAAAAAAATATAACGGAAGCTGAACTAGCGAGAGGAACAGGGATCAGCCAACAGCTTTGTAACCATATTCTCACTGGTCGAACTTTGAGTCCAAAAATTGAAACAATCATCACTTTATCAGAATTTTTAAAAATTACAGTTGGCCAGTTGGTTGGTGCAGAACCTCTTCATATAGGAAATAAACAACGCTCTTTTTCTGTAATTCCTCTTTTAGCAGGTTCTGATATTATTCATTGGGTCAAAGATGGTGTCATTTCACAAAAAAAAGATACCACTTGGATAAGCTGCGATTTAGACCCTAGCCTAAGAACATACGCAATTAAATTAGATGCTTCACATGAACCACTATATGACAAAAACTCAATTCTAATCGTCAAGGTAACTGACGATTATATCCCTAATATGCACGTTATAGTTAGTTTTGATGGTTCTTCAATATCTATACGAACATATGCAGTCGATCGAACAAATATTTACCTCCGACCCATTTTATCAGGACTACCAACTGTGCAATTAAAAAAAACTTATCACCTCTTAGGAACTGTGATTGAAACTAGAATTCCAAATCAACAACAACTGGAACATCCTTTTTAATTATGAAATAAATTTGTGGATAATATTAAAAAATACACTTTAAAAGTTGTCCCAAGAATTCCTGAAAATAATGAATATTACTGCATTGATAAAATATACCCACCAAATCAAGACGGTAAAGTCTATGTTTTAGTTAGAATCATCAATAAGAGTGAAACTTTTAAAATGCTAGTAGAAGAGCTAGATCATAATATATGGATTTCTCGATTTTCAGCGCAAGATGCATTTAAAATTGGCGCTTTTTCGAATCCAAATATTTCAAAAAAAATAATCTCTGACTTACTTAAAAAAACAACTGACTTAATTCATAATAAATTTATTCTTTTTTTGTCTTTTTTATATTTGATTATAATTGTCATCAGCAACCTTATTGGAGGGAAACTCACTATTTTATTTAATTTTGAATTTCCTGCTGTCCTCTATTTTTTTCCTTTCACATTTGTCATAGGGGATATTTTAACTGAGGTTTATGGTTACTATTTAACAAAACATGTGATCTGGTTAGGATTTTTTTATAATTTTCTAACAATTTTTTTAGTGGTGTTGGTAGGTATTATTCCCTCTTCTCCTCATTGGAATTTCCAAGAGGCATACAACCATATCTTCTTTCAATCTTTTAGAATTACTATAGCTTCCTGCTGTGCTTACATAGGAAGTGAATTTCTAAATGCTATTATTCTTTCAGTTTTAAAAAAGAAACTCAATGGTAAGTGGATGTGGGGAAGAATTACGGGTGCATCCTTTATTTCTAATATTATTGATAGTATCATCTTTTGCACTGTCGGATTTATTACTGTCCTACCCAACTCATTAGTCATTAAAATGATTTGCGCTCAATTTATTTTAAAATTTTTTTATGAAACTGGTCTTTCTTTTTTCACTTGCAAAATTTGCAAACGCTTGAAAGAAAAAGAACACATTGATCAATATGATTATGGAGTTAATTACAACCCATTTTATAGAAAAAAGGTGAAATCATGACCAATTCAGAAACAAATTCAATATTAATCGCTGCCCCTCTTGGGAAAAAATCTTCCTATATAAACACGTATGAACCTACTCTTCTCTTTCCACTCCCAAGAAAACCAAAAAGAGATGAAATTGGAATTACAGAATCATTACCGTTTAGCGGCTTTGATCTTTGGACAGCGTTTGAGGTCTCTTGGTTAAACCCACAAGGTAAACCTATCGTAGCAATTGCTGAATTTAAAATACCTTCAGATTCAAAATTTTTGATCGAATCAAAATCATTCAAACTTTATTTGAACTCTTTTAATAACTCTAGTTTCGAATCTTTCAATCACGTAAAAAGTATTATGGTCAAAGACTTATCTAAAGCCACTACAGCAAATGTTGAGGTAATTTTATCTCGATTAACGGAAACAATAGCAAAAATAGAAACTATGAACGGAATTTGCTTAGATGAACTTGAAGTTGAGTGTACTCAATACCAACCAAATATATTGTATTTAAATACAACTACGGAGAAAGTCCATCAAACTCTTCATACTAACCTATTAAAATCTAACTGTCTGGTGACTGGCCAACCAGATTGGGGATCGGTCGAAATTCAATACAAAGGAAATAAAATTGAACATGCTGGATTGTTGAAATACATTGTTTCACTGAGAGACCATAATGAATTTCATGAGCAATGTGTTGAAAGAATTTTCATGGATATAAATCGTACATGTCATCCTGATTGGCTCACTGTTTATGCTAGATACACTCGCAGAGGAGGGTTAGATATTAATCCATATCGCACAAACAGAACTGATCTTGATACACCACCAAATAACCTGCGTCTAATTAGACAATAAATAATTATTAAACCGAAGCGAGAGAACTGTTTTAAAGGTATCAGCCTTCTTAGAAAAAACTTAATATTATGAAACTTTTACAAATTATTATTTCTTTAAATCTATTACTTTCATTAATCTCAATTCAAGCATTTTCTGTTGTCACACCCAAGGGCTCTTTGGTTGAGAAATATGAAATTACTGTAAAAGTAGACAAACTACTTTCAATTAATGAAAAATTCACTGAAAAATACGAATTCACTTTCCAAGATAGAAAGTACGTTGGGTATCCAGGTGTATTTTCTCCAGAGGTGTTTCCTAGCACGGGAGCCACAAAGGAGCTTCCTATTGTTCAAGGTGAATCATTTTTAGAAATTGGACCAGGGACTGGTATATTTTCAATCCAAGCTGCCCTTTTGGGAGCTTCATCAGTGGTTGCAATTGATATTAACCCTGACGCTGTAAAAAATACTGAAGAGAATGCAAAAATTCACGGAGTAGTCGATAAAATTCAAGTATTTGAAGGAGACCTTTTCTTTCCATTAACTGACCATGATAAATTTGATACAATCTTTTGGTCAGTTCCTTTTTGTCATAGAGCCAAAGAACCTAAAAAAATGTCTTTCTTGGAATTATCAGTTTATGATCCATTTCATGAATCGCTCAGAAGATTTTTAGAGCACGGGAAGACATACTTGAAACCAGGTGGGCGGATACTACTGACCTATTCTACTTCTCATGGTGATATTGAATTCCTCCAAACCTATGCAGACGAATATCATTGGAATGTTAGTCTTTTCAAGAAAGAAGAAAATGAGTATATTAGTGTCGAATTATATGAACTTAAGCCTTTGCAGTGAGTTTTTGATTATTTAGGACAGTTAAAGTTCCTGATCTAGTAGCAGCCATAAACATCCTAAAAGGTAGAAGCAATGCAATATCAATAAGCCCCTTCGTGCAAAAAGTACCAACTGCGAAAGTAAACCAAGGAACAGGAGTTCCAACAAACGCCACTGAAAAGAATAACAAACTATCCAAGAAAGTAGCTGCAATTGAAGCAACGATAGGGGCAATCCACCAAGACCCCTGTCTAAGCTTCGAAAAAATTGAAATATCAAGCAATTGACTAACTAAAAAAGCTAAGACTGAAGCAAAAGCAATCCTGTGATCTGCAATGGTTATAGAAAATAGGGCAGCCACAATAAACCCTAAATAAACAACCTGCCTTGCAGCTTTTTTTCCATAGAAGTAGTTAGTTAACTCGGTAATAAAATAAGTAAATGGATAAAGAAAAGCACCCCACGTAATCCAATCGTTTATAGGAACTTTGACTAAATAGTTTGAACCAGCAACGAAAATTGCCATGAGTACTGCGGCGAAGTTCAATCCAAGCATTTCAGGTCCTTAACACATCAACACATCGTTTTAAAATGTTTTAAAATGTTTTAAAATATAGAAACCTAATCCCCCCTGCCCTATTTCTTCGCTGCTTTTTTCTTTGCCATGAAGACTCCTTTTTATAACTGAAAGGCCGCGTAAACTTGTGAGAGTAGATTCCGCGGCCCCTAAGTCAAGGCATTCATAGTAACCGATTAAATCAGAAAAGGAAGAAAGAATTCTCATCGTTTACATTCCAATTGAGATTCTCCCGCCTGTCTCACTTTGATTTTGTTTCGAAGATCCCGCATTTTCTGGTTAATGAGCGTAATTTACAGAGTCATTGCACTGCGTTGCTTTGTGTAAACGAGTTCGCTCTTTTCTTCCTCGAGTTGCCGAAGCTGCCGTCTCAATCCAAGAATGACGGGATCAAAAATATGCATCATCTCAGGAATGGAATCACTCACTACGTTCTGTTTTTCAGTGCTTCGAGTTTCAATTGCTGCTTTTAAGTGGTGAAAATAAAAATGCATGGATAAATATCTACCTTATCAAGGTCTACTTGCTTTAACTAAAAGCAGATTCAGCCACAAAATATAAAACTTATTTTGTCCTTTTATAAGGACAAACATCTACCTGCGACCATAATTTATACTTTTAGCGAAGGATGAGAACCTGTCTGAATTTGATTTTGAGCAAGAAAATCTACTCTTGGCATAAAGCAAGAACGCTAAAGGAAGACGTATGGATATAATGCCATATGTATCATTGAGTACACGTTTTTCAGGGATAACGATGTTATAGTCCAAGTGTCTGATTTCATAATTAAAATTCAAATTTATATAGGCCATAAAAATTGTTCTAGATTACTCTTATTGTATCCGAGTAAAGTAATTAACTATTTACAGCTACTCGTTTTGGATGAGAAGGTAGATGTTTATAAGGTAAGAAGCAAAGTTTTTACTATTTTAGGTAGATCTTTATCCCCAGTAGAAACACTAACTATGAAAAAGAAAGTAGATGTTTATCCAGTAGAAAGTAGATGTTTATCCAATTCTTCTATATTATAGAAAGAAATAGGTAGATGTTTATCCTTAAAGGTAGATGTTTATAGCTAAATAGGTAGATGTTTATCCAGTAGGAAGTAGATGTTTATCAGACCTGCATTCAATGAATTCAATAGGTTAGAGAGTTATCCACAATTTTTTATATGGTAGTAGTAGTATTATTTAATACTATACTACTACAAGAAGGTAGATGTTTATCCAACTTAAAGGGAAGCCAAACATGAATAATGAAACAGAAGGATCTGGACATAATTTTCTAGTAGAGACCCTCTCTAATGGGAAAGCGCTTATTCCTCATAGAGCAAGAATTGAAATGGATGGTGTATCAGCAGCGTGGCTTTTATTTCAATTTAGTCGCAATTCAAAAGAAGATTGCGCATCCCACACGATTAGAACAGTTTTACCTAATGGTGATTTGAATGTAGTAAATATTGAAGTCAAGTATCTTGAAGATAGAAAGTCAGCAGAAGATAATAAATCTCCAAAAGGGTTGCCAGGAGCGTTTGCACAAGATATTTTTATTTCTTTGGTTGATAGTCTTGTGAATCAGGTTAAATCCGATCATTCGGAGTTAATTACAAAGGCACGGACAATTGGTCTAAATGGAATTAACATTCCTCCTAATTGTACTGAGGTCTACTTTAGAAATAAAGATCTTGCTAAGCGAATGGGAATGACTGAAAAAAATTCAAAAATAACGCAAGCACTCAAGCATCTTCATCAAACGCACATTACTATTCGTGGATGTATTTACCATAATGGGAAAGAACAGGCTATTCAGCACGATGCATACTATCTTTCTTCATTAACCACTGGAAAAATTATTCGAAAGGGTACTGATCGATCTGAGTGGAATCGAGCAAAATTTGACGAGGTAATTGTCAGACAAATCTTACAGGGTTATATTGCTCAGCTAGATACAGAAAAACTCCTACAGCTCCCATCTGGAGCACCTAGAAAACTTTACACTTTATTTTCTGCAAAATTATTAGAAAGACAAGGTAACGGTACTGTTATTATTTCAAAAGATGAACTCTTAAGTACGTTAAGAATAAAAAAACAGTATTTTAAAGAGCTGACAAAAAAATATTTTCAAGCTTTGATAGATGCAAAAATTATTACTGAGTATACCTTTGTCACTCATAAAGGTATTGAAGTCGTTGCTTTTACAGCTTGTTCTGAAGAGAAAAATAAACTTCCAACTCATCCTTCTTCAGTAGTAGATGATTATTTTAAGTTACTCAGTGAAGTAGCAAAAACTGATTCTACTTTAGCCACAGTGCTAGAAAATAAGAAAATTTTTGATTTGGATACTGGAAATTTAGAAATTTTAATAAAAAAGAATAATAAAAATGAAAATTTTAATAATAAAGTTTACCCTTTAGTTATTTTACTTGTAGATATGGTTATTCATAATATTTGCCAAGGACAATATATTAAAACAGTCTTAGGCTTAGTGAAGTCGTTACTTAAGAAACAAGAAATGCCAGATTTGAAGCCTGGATTTCTTCCTATTGAAGAACGTTATAAGAGGATTCTCGCTAGAAAAGAGGCAGCAAAAGTAGTCGAAAAAGCACATGCTTCAACAGTAGTTCAAGATATGAAAGTAGTAGAAGTTGCTCAACAAGCATGGTCTGTCTATTCTGATGCACAAAAGAAGAGGTTAATTCAAGCTATCGAGGAAAAAATATTCCCAAATGGTCAAAAAAGTGCTGGAGGATGGCAACCAGCGTTTAATTTTTATGATCTACGCGCAGTTGAAATTCTAGAGTCTGCAATTAACCATGGAATGCCAACTGGTGACGTGAATTCACTTATCAAGTGGTACAAACTAAAAAAATAAATTTATTAAATTAACTAGAAGATTTTACTTTAATAATTTGTTCATATTTTATTCTATACTTATCACACCAGTCTTGAAGAGCTTCATTAATCGCTTCTTTTACTTTTGTTGTGATTATTGGTTGAATTTCATTAAAAAGATTAAATAATGTTTCTTCAACTTCAAACGTGTGTTTGACATACTTAAGTTTTTTTTCTGCTATCTCTAAACCATGAGCTGCTAGAACTTTTAAAGCTTCATCAAGAAGATCTGAAGATTTTTTTGTATTATGTTTAATTTTTGGCTTTATTAACTGAGATGTTTTGACATTTTTAACATCTTTTTTTTCTACTTGCTGTATTGGTTGTGTAGTTCCAGCATTTTCAAGAGTTATTTCAGTAGAGTCTACTGGTGTTTCAAGTAGCTTTTGTGTTGGATTATAATTTTCTCTAAAAGGGTTGGAGCCTATACCTGTGTGTGCCATGAAATTACCTCGTCTGCCAAGTTTCGATAGTCTTTTGCTGCTTCACTTTTTGGATCTGTTAATCCAATATCTTTTCCAAAGGATGGAGAATTAAGAATGGCTGTAGCCATTCTAATTTGACTGCCTAGTAATTTTTTTCCAAGTTCATTTTCACCAAGAAAATCTCTATATACTTTATGGTTCTTGCTACTTGTAATCACTTGATTAAATAATAGGCCTCGGATTTCAAGAGTTGGATTAAAGGAGGAACTGATCTTGTCGATATTTTTTTTGAAATCGAGTAGTGCGCTACAATCTAGATCTCCTGGTCTAACTGGAATTATCACTTCTGTTGCAGCTGAAAGAACAGCGACCATGAAAATGTCAGTGGTACCTGGTGCATCTATTAAAACATAATCGTAGTTTAGCTGAGTTAAGTTGTGAATTAATTTTTTTAAGCGAAGTGGGTCCTTTGTAAGAAAAAGTTCGACTCCACCTAAATTACTTGTTGCAGGAATTATATCTAAAAAGTCGCCGATATGTACTGGTGCCTTACATGGATCGAGCCGATCTGTTGCTAGTAGATCTTCCATGAAAAGTTGATCCTGTTTAAATTGATGTTTGAAGCACATGGTCAAGCTAGCTTGGGGATCCATATCCAAAAGGAGAACGTTTTTTTTCCTACGTGATAATTCAGACCCAAGATTAAATACTGTAGTAGTTTTCCCAGTCCCTCCTTTGCTGTGTGCTAATGCGATAATCTCCATGTACTAAACCTCTCTCTAACGGCAACTTGGGAAAATATTCAGACTATTACTCACCTATATCATTTAAAGGGTTCTTATAAAGGTTGTCAAATAAGATATGTAGTCAATCCTATAGCTGTTATGCGTACCGCACTGATAGTTCATTATGTGTACAGTAAGTAATACTTGATAAGTATGATAAACAATACATTAGTTAAGTACGTAGTAATGAATCTAAGAAAATAATTAATAGTATGGAGTATATACATACTAAGAGATTAAATAATTATATGGAAAGATTCTATTGAGTGGTAAACTTAGTAATATTATAAAAGTATAAAAAGTGTACCACGATAATAGTGAGTTATTAAGTGTACTAATTAAAGTGTGATATTTGAAATTATTGATGTTTTCTAGTTATAGGGGGATGAAAATTATGGATAACATCGAAAAAAAGGAACGAAAGAAAAAATCAAATCGCTGTCACTATCTCCAGCGGCAAGGTGAATTTCAGGAACGTGCTAAAAAAAAGCGAGAACAGATCAAAAAAGCACTCAAGCAGTCCCAGTCTAAGTCCTTTTTTTTGATTTTACTTCAGTGGATCAGTAGAATCTACAAAGGTATTCAAAAGAAAAATTTATCACTTCAAAGGTTTTTTTTACTACTTCTCGTGGGAGCTTGTACCTACTACCTCCTACGAGAAACTGTGACCTACTTACAGGAAGTGGAGGGAAATTCCTCCCAAGCTTGGCTCAAAGCTTTGATTAGCGAGGGCTTGCTGATCGCATTTTCAGGGTTGAGTTTTCATACTTTTACACTGAGGTTTGCGAGAATCGTGATCCTGGTGGGAATGTGTATCTATAGTCTATCTGCAATTTCATGCAAAGTTTTATGCGTGAGCCAAAAACGCCTGACTTCCTCCACGGTCAACCAGAAGCTTATTGAAGACTTAGAAAAAGACCTAAGCCGTAAAGAAATTGTCTATCAACACTATCTTTCTCAAAATAGAACGGGTTGGGTAAGAAAGCAGGAAAAACAGTTGGACGCACTACGTGTAGAGTTAGCTGTACTAAGAAAAGATTCCACTCAAATGCAAACTCCCCAACTCATTAGTGTGACCTTAATCACGCTTCTTTTTTTTAGACTGCTAGTGATGGTAGCAAATATAATCTTGATCCATCAGCTTTCCTCCTCTTTTCGAAGAACCATCCACTCAAGTCAAGGCCTAAGACCTCCTCTTGTTTTGGTGAGGGGTTGAATTTTAAAGCGAGAGTCTGAACGTTCAGATACTTTTTTTAAATTTGCTGAACGTTCAGACAGCTCAAGATCCGCTATCATGGCTTGACTGAGTCATTCAGTCTTTTGAATTTCATGTTGTAATAGAAAAGCTTCAAGATCTGACCTGAGAAACCTTCTGTGTCCTTTTCTCGTTCGGTGAGACTTAATTTCTTCGTCATCAGCCATGCGCCGAAGGGTGTGGGGAGCTTCTCCTAAAAGTTTTGCAGCTTCTTGGATGGAAAGTGCATCCCGAGTTTTGGGTGAAAGAATTTCTTCGGTGCTAAGGGGAATGGGGTGATTCTTTTTAGCTCGCTCCAAGGAATTCAAGTGTTCAGAGATTCTGAGTCGGACAGCTTGAATGAGTCGAGCGATTTGAAGGATGGCTTCGGTTTCATCGGTGACAGGGTATTCGGCAATTTCGATTCCGAAGTCATAGTTGATGGCTCGGACGGCAGGGCCGGATTGCCTAATGACGATGGGGTAGTGAGCGGGTGAAAGTCTTCTGGGTCGGTGTCCGGATTCAGCCATTTTGGAGAGTGTCCTTTTTTAACTAGAAGAAATCATAAGGAAAAAATATAATAATTGACTATTTTAGTATAATATAAATCTCAGATTCTTTTTAATCTTAACAAACTTAAAAAACTTCACAAACTTAAATGATCAGGTGTGAGGAGCTTTTTCAAGCCCTAAAAGTCCTTCCGAAGCCCCCAAAAAGTCAGAGATAACGTCACTTATCTACGACTTCTGCGATTACTTGAGTAGATAAGGAGGGGAAGAAGGGGAAAGAGAGTTTAATTGATTATTTTAGTATAGAATTAAGGGCTTCGGCCAATTTTCGTCTTATCCCACTTTTAAAGCGGTTTTTTGCTCAACAGGCTTTTTTGCGACCATTTAGAAAAAAAGAAGGCTTTCAAGGTACAAATAGGTAATAAAAGGACTCACAACCTATTTAAGCTGTTACTATTCCACATGAGAAGTTAAATAGGATAGAGTAAGAGAGTGGCTATAAATAAAAAATCTTCAGTTTATATTGAGTCTTCTGTTGTAAGCTATTTTACTAATCCCATCAGTAGCGATATCATCACTGCGGGTAAGCAGCAAACCACGCGGATTTGGTGGGAAACTGTCTTACCCAAGATGAAACCGTATGTTTCAGATTATGTCTTCAGAGAAATTCAGAAAGGAGATTCAAAAAAAGCAGAAGCAAGAAGGCAGGCAGTGGCTTCCATTGAGCTTCTGGATGAAACGCCATTAGTGGTTGAATTGGCAAAAACTTATTTAAAAAAGCTTCCTATTCCAAGAAAGTCGGAGTTAGATGCCTATCATTTAGCGATTGCGACTGCCTTTAAGATTGATTTTCTTGTTTCTTGGAATTGTAAGCACATAGCAAATATTTTTATGATTAGACCCATTCAAAAAATAAATGATGGATTTAATTTGTCAACGCCACTGATTTGTATACCCACAGTCATGATTGAGGATTAATCAATATGGATAAAAAAATCATTTTTCAAGACCCGATTATAAAAGAAGTTCGTCGCGTCCGTGAGGAAGTTTCTAAAGAACACCGAAAAAATCCTGATAAATTTTCTTTGGAATCTAGGAAAATAGCGAAAGAGTACGGAATGAAGTACGCAAAAATTCGTCCAGTTGCAAATAGTTTAAGTGAGTTGCTAGCAAAAAAGAAAAAAAATCCTGCTGCACGAAGCTGGTGAGTCGCTTCATAACCATTCAGTTTTGGCATTTTAATATCCATTAAAATGATATCGTAATCACCTGCTAGCACCTTTGTGACAGCCTCTTCACCGTCATTGGCAAAATCGACAGTGCCACCTGCAAGTGTAATCATGTTTTTCAACAAAAGCTGATGGTCAAGCATGTCTTCGGCCAAAAGCACTCGAATCCCATCCAACCGCGATGGCTTTTTGTTTGTTTCATCCCGTTGCTTCATGGACTGGGGATGAGAATGATCGTATTTTGGATCTTCCAAGCTTACCGTGATTGGAAATGTACTTCCTACACCTTTGGCAAGCTGGGCTGGGCTGGGCTGGGCTGTAGGGTCCCGCATTGAAGAAAAGAGATCAAGAGATATATCGCATGTGTTTGTCATTTTTTTATTTATTATAGAATATAAATACTCCAAAAAATTATAGGGTTTCTAGGATCTTGAGACTTAGGAACTAGGATAGTCTCCATGTCGTATTTTGTACTACAGCTTTCATTTTTATCCAAATATTTCATACACTTTGGATGGAGAATGTTAAATGGCTAGGAATTTTCCGCTCGACTCTCCTGGTCGGGCATGAAGGTACTTTCCAGTCGTTGCAACACTGGAATGTCCAAGAGTGGACTGAACTAAAGAAATGGGCGCTCCATGGTTTAAAGCATGGCTTGCGTGACAATGTCGAAGCCAATGAGGACTGACCTTTCTTTTAATTCCAGCTCTCAACCGTGCCTCAGTCACAATTTCTCTCACCCGATTTTCTGAAAGCCTATCGCTCATTTGAGATTGAAACACAAACTCATGAGGATAGGAAGTGGGTCTTTTTAAAGCAATCAAATCAGAATAGGTAGATTGAGAAACGACCACGACACGAAGCCGATCCCCCTTGCCTTGTTCAATCTGAAGTTGACCCTGCCCATCTTCCCTAGCTGTTATGTCTTTCCATTTCAGCTTGCACAGTTCTGAAACCCTCACTCCACTACTGTAAAGAACCTTCAGCACCGTACGATCCCGCAAGTTTTGGGTCAGGTGGATCATCCGCAACACTTCTTCTTCCTCTAAGTAACGCTCGGCTAATTTTTGTTTCGATTTAACTTGAGGAAGAAAAGCGGCTGGATTTGTGGGGAGGTACCCACACTTGTGGGCAAAACAAAACAAAGAGCGCGTGGCTGCAATTCGCTGTTTGATCGTCTCAGGTTTTCGTGCTTTGAGAAGGTTTATAAAATTTTGCAAGAATTGTAGGTCAGCGTGTTTCAAAGACCTGGGATGGAGATTGGCTAAAAGATCCTCAGCAATTCGGTTGTAGACTTGAATCGTTTTTTTCGATTTCCCATGGAGCCAGGATTTAATTAAGGCTTCGTCTTGAGCCTGGTTGAGTTTGTCAGCACGAAGTAGCTCATCAGAATCTAGTGCCTTATCTGGACTCGGATGTGAGTTTCCCATTCTAAAAAGCGCGGTTAGGCAGCATCTTTGTTTTTTTTACGAAGCTTTGAGAAATCTAGCTTTAATGGCTTAAGAGTTGATCTTCTGATACCTAATTTTTTTGCAAGTTTACGCGCTTCTTGATGAAATTTTCTAGGGTTCTCCTCATAAAGGCGACCCACTTTTTCTCTGCTAGCCCGTACTTCCTCAATAATATCATCCTTTTTTCTGTTTTTCATTTTTTCAAACCTCCATTAGTTCTTCTGGTGTACATAACATTGGCATCACCAAACCCAACTTCTCACCAATTTCAGCAAAGGGTCGTCTTACCGTAGCACCCACAATATGTTCAAAATTCCAAGAAAGCACGTAATCAACCTGATACACAACAGCAATTGCCAAATGAAATGCATCGAGCTTTGCTCGATTAGGAATTTTCAGCTTTAACTGAATCTCTTGAGCTAAGGTTATAACTTCCTCAGTTTGGTCCAAAACACGAAAACCTTGCAAAGCTTCGAGCCGCCTTTTGGCAGCATCTGGATTACCATTTCTTGCTTCATTTAATACGAACTCAGAAATAACTGGATCAACTTTCGGTAGTACCTCATCCCACCATTCCCTAGTCTTTAGCTGCCGGTAGTGCTTTTCTAAATCTGCTGATGGCCTGGCCGTAAGATAACTTGGAATAGTGGTTTCGATGTATACAGTAGGTATTTTTCTGTGTACTGATTTACTCATCTGGAGTCTCACCTTGTTTGCCTTCCTCATCAACTTCAATCAGAAATTCCCCGATGTAAATTTTCAATTCTTCGATTTCATTAGGAGTTGATGGTACCTCATTCACCACTTTCTTTAGACAATTTTGTAAATCCCATTTCAATTCTTGATAAGTAAACCCTAATGTAGTTCCATTTAGGTATATCATTGAAAGATACTGCTCTAGTTTTGGTACAGTTTGATCAGAACTCCCAAAAACAAACCACTTACTGTTATTCCAACGGCTATAAGCCATTTTTGATCCATTTTATCATTTTTTATTTATTAGAACTCACACGGTTAGCATAATAACTGACAATAGTTGTCTCAAGATAGATCAGAGGCTTAGATTTTTGCATTCCTTATCATTCTCTTACACCTGTTTTTGGCTCTTTTGTGCCTCGTTACGCAGCACTTGGATAACCTAAAACAATTCCTCGTACAGACAAATCTTCATTTAAACTGGGCCAATGAATTCCACTTCCTAAACCAATCATTTCAAAATTTTCTCGTTGTTCCTGCGTTGCACTTTTAAGACTAGGATAAAATTCCAGTGGAACACGAATTTCTCGACCATCAGAGAGCTGTAAGCAAAGACAATCTTCAGTAAAACTCAATCCAGTTGCTCTATAATCTAACTCATCAAGTTTTCTTGCTAAAGAATTCATTCCATTTCTCCTGAATCAGACCTTCATGCTTATCAACAAGAACAGAGGCTTTTCTTAACTCCATTGCTTTGAGTCCATCATTCCTTGCCAATCTTGTTGGGTTAATCCAAAACTTGGCTACACCTGAACCATATTGGACATGAACATGAGCTGGCTCAAAACCTTCATTTGCATAAAAGAACAATCGGTACCCATCTTCAATTACCACATTAGGCATCTTCTTTCCAGTGTAGCACCTTAGTTCTGGTGTTTAAAGACGAACTCATTTGCTATCCGTTTACTTCCAAAAAACCCTTTTTAGGAAAAAACGGACTCAAAAGGAGGGTAGGAGCAAAAACGGCCGAAAGCCTTATTAATGTACTGAATAACTCAACTATTATCTATTTTCTTCTCTTTTCTTGATCCCACCTCCGACTTATCCCCAAAGCCAGTGCTAAGACGCGTTATCCACGATTTTTTAAGGGTCCAAACCAATCCAAACTCCTCCCCTCCCCCCTTCTTCCCCTAAAATCTAAAACTACAAAATCTCTAATTTTACCTCCAAAAACTAACAACGAATTTTTTTCACTTGCCTAAATCCTCGAATCTATTCCATATTTGAAGAAACAAGCGGCACATGTTCCAGAGGTAAAACGTCATGAATTTAGCTTTCAGGTATCCAGTCATCGTTCAGGTGATCACACGAAACGGCTACAACACTTTTTATGGGTACGTCCCAGATTTTGGGCTTGAAACTTTTGAGGCTGTCGATCCTGGCAATCTCTCCCAAGAAATCATGTTCCAAATGAAGCTGAGACGAATGATCGAAGAAGCTTTGTGTGTTTTTAGAACCGAAGGAAAAGAAGCTCCCCCCATAAGATCCGCTCAATCTCTGAGTTACAGCGCATCAGTTGCTCAGGATACTCAGGCTCTCAAAACGGTTTCTGTAGCGGTAGCTGCTCAAATGCTCAGCGTTCATGAGAATACAATTCGCAGTCTCTTTGATGAAGGCACACTAAAAGGCTCTCTGACAAAGGGGGGTCAACGAATGATCCTACTCTCCTCGATCAGTGAGGAGGAACTCAGGATGAAGCAGCGCGCTGATCTCCGAGCACTCGAGTTACGTTCCAAAAAGAAGAACTCCCGCCGCAGGAAGAGATATATCGAAAAGCAGAGAGAAGAAAAGCTAGAGCGCCTACAAAAGGAAATGGCGGAGTTTTAGATTCCAACGCCTGTCTAATCTAAATTCAATTGCCACGATACCCCTGTCTATTCCAGATAGAAGGGGCCAGACAAATTTAAACCAGTAATAGAAAAATAATTTGTTAAAAAGTGCATTTTTTTCCTAGTTGCCGCTTGACCAATATTTTTTATAAGATACACTTTTCTAAGTATTTACAGAAAAAATTTGTATCTACAAAATTAGGAGCAAAACCCTGAATGAACGACTTAGCCATCCCCCAACAAGAGTCTTTTCGTCCAAAAAGCCAAACCATTACTAATTCTTCAAATGATCTAGAAGAAGTGAAAATTAAAATAGAAGAAAAGCCTGACAAAAGTTTTGTTGATCAAACTTTTTCAATGAGTCAGCTCGGCGAATATCTGGATGTAGCCAGACAGGTTCTTTACGATCTAAATAAAGAAGGCATTTTTCACCCAATTAAAACACGACGAGGGAAAGCAGAAATCAATCGTTATGGATGGGATGATTTGGCCATTGGCGCTAACAAGCTAAGTCATCGAATCAGAAAGCCTGAGAGGAAAGTCTGGATCGATCATAATTCAAAAGGTGGAACAGGAAAATCAACATCTGCGTCCCAGATAGCCATGACAGCTGCTGTTACCGGAAGAAAAACGTTAGCAATTGATCTTGACCCTCAAGCACATCTGAGCAAATTGGTGCATTTCGAAGATGCAGATTTAATGTCTCAATTTACCTTTAGAGACGTATTCAAAGGAAAGATTGAGATTGATAGCAAAATCATACCCGTTTCTCTTGATAACGCTATCTTGAAACTTACTCCCCTATTTCATTTAATCCCATCAAATCTAAACCTTGGAATGCTTGAATTTGAATTAATTGGCCCAGGAAATCCTAGTGGGCGATTTAAGGAAATCATGACTGTGTTGAGGGAACAATATGACGTGATCATAATTGATACAAATCCAGCGCCCTCCCAGCTAAATCTTTATATGATCGCAGAATCAGATCAAATTCTGATTGTAACTGAAACCGAGCCACTTTCAATTCAAGGGATGACAAGTTTTTTTCAAATTTTAGGCATGATTGAAGAAAAGTTCTCATTCTGTCCACCAGTAAGAGTCATTGCTAACAAATTTGATGTTCGTGAAAGCTTAGCTCAAGAAGCTATCGGCTACTTGAGAGCCAATTACGGCGACATTCTTCTGCCTACGGTGATTCATAAATGCCAAGACATTAAAGAAGCTCAAACTCGTCATCAAGCAATTTGGCAATACAAAAGAAACAGTACAGGTGCACGGGATTTTATGGCCGCTACCAGAGAATTATTAGCTACAAGCTAAGAGGGGACAATACACCATGAGCAATATTGATTCAATTAAAAGTAAACCCCCTGGGAAAGGTATAAACTCAATTCCCGCAGAACCGTTTCGCCCAAAACCAAAGATAAAGCAGTCGCTAACACTACCCGTTTCGCCCACTCCAAAAATAGAAGCTACAATACCTATTCCGGAGAGGTCACAGCTCCCTGCCACGCAGGAACCTGCTATACAGGAAGCCCCCCTCAATAATGAAGAAGAAGTTAAACCTAATGAGCAACCTGCTACACAGGGACCTACCATACAGGAACCTGTTATACGGGAACCTACATGGCAGGGTGCTTCCCTAAAAACGAGTAGTGAACTACCAACTGAGCACCCTATCTGGCAGGAACCTGCCACGCGGGAACCTACCATACAGGCTACTGCTATACAGGAAGCTCCCCTCAATAATGAAGAAGAAGTTAAACCTAATGAGCAACCTGCTACACAGGGACCTACCATACAGGAACCTGTTATACGGGAACCTACATGGCAGGGTGCTGCTAAACAAAAAAACTTACCCCTTTCAGAAGACGCTGGTAATAGTGAGCAGTCAGAAACCCATACGGACGATAATAATCAAAAAGGTGCAAAGAATAATGGCACCAATCAACATCGACCGAAAACCCAACATTTCGCTGCTGAAAATCTAACAAGACGCCCGACTCAAACTACCGGATCTTTCTTTATGTTGAATCAGGTAGAGAGTTTTAAACTTATTCAGGAACTTGATCCATTTGAATTTAAATTATTCCATTTTCTTAATCTTCGAGCTTGGGGGTGGGACGGATTACTCAAACAGAAAGGGGATGGGACAACTAGAGCTTCGGTAGGATACATCTGCCAAGGAACCAATCTAAAAAAAACAATGGTAGAAAATAAACTAAAGACGCTTCTAGAAACCCACTTAATTCAGCTAATTGAACTTTCATTTAAGAAAGGCAATCTCTATCGAGTTTCTAATATATTGCATTTCTCTGGAAAAATTAAGGACCCCGCCACCCAGGGACCTGCTCAGCAGGACCCTGCTAACAATGCTGCTAGCCCCCTGCCAGACGAGGAACTAGCTCCCTGCCAGACAGGGAGAAATATATATTCTAGATTTTTAGATCTCTCTCTCTCGAAATTTTTAAAATCATTCCAACTTGCAGAACTCGAAGCGCGGTGGATATCCTTCATGAAAAAAGAGAGGGAGAGAGAGGAAAAGGGATTACTTAAACTCTTTCAGCAAAAACCGGAAGAAGCTGAGCTAATCCTCAAAGCATTCCAAATTATTCTCAAAGAACAGGACGAATATGGAGAAATCAAATCCGCTATTTCTGTACTTGAAACAAATTATACTAGCCAATATCGGACAAAGGCTTTAGCTGCAATTGCAAGACAGCAACAGAAGGAAAAAGAAAATCAGACTTCAGTTGAAACTGAAAGAAAAGAAGAACAAGATACAGAAGCAAAACTACAAATGATCCGAATGCAATGCTTTCAGGAAGCATTCCCAGATATGACTGCTCGCAAAGAGTATGTTTTAACCACCTGCAAAACTAACCCGATGTTTACTAACTTCGGTTTTAATTCTCCTATTGCGGTTAGTTATGCAGTCGGACATTGGGCTACTCATGAAGGCACCAATCAAGTTCTAGCTGCGCTTGATCAACAAACATAAAATTAAAAATTCAATTCAGGGGGACTTATGGACACGGAAGATCCAAAGGAAAAAAAACGCGAACGCAATAAAATTAACTATCTCCAAAACAAACCTGAGCTTTTAAGTCGTGCTAGGACGAGATACCACGAAAAAAAGTTCAATCAACCCGATCAGCTGATAATACCCTTTCCTATACGCACACAAACGCCAAATAATAAACGAACGAAGCGTAGGCAATGGTTGCCTAGTATAAAACTATTTCAATTGATTCTTGAGGCCTTCTTGCTCGTCTCATTAATTATTGCTTCAACCTATTTTTTAATGCGAGAAACCGTTCACTTTCTGAGTGCAACAGACACCACAGGAGCTGTCTGGTTAAAAGCAATGCTGGGGGAGGGGATGGTACTCGCACTTTCTTGGGTTCGAACTCAAGAAATCAAAATGCAGATTTGGCGGGTGGTTCTTCTACTCGCTCTGTTTTGCTATAACGGGTGGGCGATTATTGGAGGAGTCTGGACACAAGGTGTTCAAAAAACGATTACTGCATCAGTTGTCCGTCAGGAAGTGGCAGAGTTAGAAGCTGAAATTG
>Ga0302200_10000355_pt1 | contig 46368 bp, 43 predicted proteins | sample II_Bog_N3_1_FD_194585 | JGI IMG/M metagenome (GOLD analysis project Ga0302200, IMG submission 194585) | Peat permafrost microbial communities from Stordalen Mire near Abisko, Sweden - II_Bog_N3_1 | ecosystem: Environmental > Terrestrial > Soil > Wetlands > Peat | place: Sweden: Abisko...
TGTGCCCCGGACGTTCGCCTCGTTCCACGATGTCGCGGGTCTGTGAGTTGGATTTCAGAATCTCAACCACTGCAACCCGGTCGCCGCCCGCGGTGCGCGGGATCAGCCTCTGGGCAATGATGTAGCGGAAGGTCTTGGCGAGACGTTCTCTCGCCGATTGCTGCTCGGGCGCCGGGAACGTGGCGACGATGCGCTCCACCGTCTTCGAGGCATCGACGGTGTTCATGCTGGAAAGAACGATGTGGCCGTTTTCGGCGGCTTCGAGAAGAATCTCAAGCGTCTCGTGGTCGCGGACTTCCCCCACCATGATGACGCGGGGCGCCTGCCGCAGCGCGGCTCGCAGCGCCAGGGTAAAATTGGGCGCATCGCTGTGCAGTTCGCGCTGGTGTACCGTCGATCTCTTGTGCTTGTGCAGAAATTCGATCGGATCTTCCACCGTCAGGACGTGATAGCAATATTCGCTGTTGATCGAGTCGATCAACGCGGCCAGCGTCGAGGACTTGCCCGACCCCGTGCCTCCCGTCACCAGAATGATCCCGCTGCGTACTTTTGCGGCTTCTTCCAATTGCGGCGGCAGCCGAAGAGAGTGGAATGTTGGAATCGCGGTCGGAATGACGCGCATCACAATCGCGCAACTTCCGCGCTGGATGAATACGTTGACGCGGAAGCGGGCCATTCCCGGCAATCCATAGGAGATGTCGCAAGAACCCTGCTCGCGAAGCGCACTGATTGCCTGCTTGTTATTGCCGATCAGGTCGGCGGCGATGCGTCGCGTGTCGTCCGCCGAAAGCGTGCCGCTTCTCGGCATTTCTACCCCCACCAGTTGTCCGTGAATCTCGACCTGGGGCGGTCGCCCGGGAGAAAAAATCAGGTCGCTGACCTTCTCCGACACGCGCAACATGCCGGCCAGCAACACAGAGGTTGGGATGGAGTCCGTCCCACCGATGCCATCGAAGGCAATTGCAGTCGAGGAACTCCCCGGAGCAGCCATTTCAAACACTCCCAGTTGATCGGCATTAGCACCACAGGGGAGAAATGTTGCGAAGCCGGGAACCTTGTCTTGACTGTAACGCGGATGTGCGGAAGCGCGAAGGACAACTAGGTCATAGACCTCGGTAACTGAAGGACAGCTGCCAGTCCCCAGTTGCCAGTTTCCCTAAAGCGCCTTGCTGGCAACTGGGTACTGGCAACTGGCAACTGGATTCCGGACTAGGCTAGTTTTTCTTGGCTGGTTTCTTCTTGTTGCCAAACCCGGTTTCCACGGCCGCGCCGATGCTGGCAAGCATGTCCTTGGCCGGTTGGGCAAACGTGCCCGTGGGCTCCAGTTCAAGATACTTCTGAAACGCCTCGGCCGTGCCGTCGGGCGCGACCGCCTTGCCGTCCTTTCCGATGGTCTCCTTGGCGATCAGATTGACACCCTTCCAGTAGTACGCGGCAGCTTTGGTCGGATCGGCGGCAACCGCTTTGTCAAAGGCCACGATGGCCTCATCCGCCTTGCCAATATTGGTGTAAACCGCGCCCACGTTGAAATAGTATCCAGCTGCGCCCGGGGGATCCAGTTGGGCGGCCTTGGTGTAGTTTGTTACCGCATCGTCAATCTTGCCCGACTTGGAATACGCCTGGGCCAGGTTGTTATAGTAGGCGGCCATTTTCTTGCCATTTTCAGGATCTTTCTGCGCCTGCTCCGAAGCGCCGCGCAGCTCAATGGCCTTTAGGTAATCGGTTTCGGCCAACTCATACCGCTTCTGTTTTTCCGCGGAGTCGGCCTGCTTGGGCGCGGAGTTGAGATACGCGTTGCCCAGTTCGTACCAGATCGGATCGCGGGTGGCGTCGATCTGATTGGCCTCGTTCAGCGTGGTGATCGCAGTCTCATAGTCTTTTGCCTCCTCCGCCGTCCGGGCGGCCTTGAGTTTGTCGTTCAGCGTGCCCACGACTTTCTTGTCGGCCTCGGCTTTGGAGTTCGCCTCTTGTCTCGCCTTGGCTTGTTCCGGGGTCAATCCCTGGCCCTGGGCTGCGGCCGCTTGTTCTTTCTTCAAGTCGATGTCCTGCGTGGTTTCGTCCAGACCGACCATGATGCCGTTGATGTGAAAAAGTTCCTTGCCGTCTTTCTTGAGAACGACGTTGTACTTGCCCGGGCTGATGCCGAGCGAGAAGTACTCGCCTTTCTTATTGGTTTTAAGGTCGTACTTGTGGCCGGTTTCGCTCGACGTCCACTCTACTTCTCCTTGGACGATCGGATTGCCATCGGCATCTTTGCAAACTCCCTTTACCGTGCCCGTGGTTTGGGCGGACACCAGCGGAGCCGCCAGCCCCATGGCGAGAACCAGCAACAGTGGAAGAATCCAATATTTAATCATGGCGTAGCCTCCCGGCTTTGAATCTGAATTTACTAAAGCTTCCTTGCGGCAACGGCTTCCACGTACGGAATTGGGTCTTCCGCCCCCGCATCGCGAAATGCTCGCAGGCGCAGCACACAGCTGTCGCACACACCGCAGGCGCGATCTTCGCGCTGATAGCATGACCACGTTAAACCGAACGGGGCATTTAGTTCAAGGCCAAGCGTCACAATCTCGGCTTTATGCAGCGCAATCAACGGCGTCACTATTCGGATCGTCCCTTCCTTCGAGCCCGCCTTCACCACTTCGTTAAACGCTCGATAGTATTCTGGCCGGCAGTCGGGATACCCGGAACTGTCGGGCTCGACCGCTCCAATGTAGATCCGTTCGGCCCCTAACACTTCCGCCCAGCTGACGGCGATGGCAAGAAAATGCGCGTTGCGGAACGGGACATAGGTCACCGGAACGCTCGCGCCTATATTGGGAGCCTCGGGGACGGCAATATTGGGATCGGTAAGGGCCGACCCGCCAATGGCACGTAAAGCCTCGTTGCGCACCAGCAGCCGGTCGCGAATTCCCAGCCGGTCGCAGATGTTCTCAAACGACCTCCGTTCGCGCTGTTCGGTGCGTTGCCCGTAGCTGACGTGGAGAGCCGCAGTCTCATGGTCGCGCGCCGCCAGTGCTGCGCACACGCAGGAATCCATGCCTCCGCTGAGGAGGACGACGGCGCGGGTTCGGGTGCCCTTGGATGTCGATGTCATGTCGATGCAATCGGGTGCCAGACGAGCTTCGCGATCATTTTATGCCAACTGGCGGCGTTTGGGCCGCCGCGAGTCCGACAAGCAACGCGCGAAATTACGTCTTTATTCCCACTTGTTACTGACTTGATTCTTAACCATGCAGGGTCTGCCCACGGCACGCTCGCGCGATTCCTATTCGTAGCGCAGGCTGTCGACGGGATCGAGTTGGGCGGCGCGAATCGCCGGCAGCGTGCCGAAAAGAATGCCAACCAGAGAGCAAACCACGATGGCGATGATGGCGGAGAGGCCGGAGATGGGGATGCGATAAGCCGTGAGAAAGCGGACCGAGAAGGGAATTGCGAGTCCAATGACAATGCCGAGAACGCCGCCGCTGAGCGAAATGAGAATGGCTTCGGAGAGGAACTGGAAGCGGATCTCGCGGTTGGTGGCGCCCACCGCCTTGCGGATTCCGATCTCACGCGTACGGGAACTGACCGTGGCCAGCATGATATTCATGATGCCGATGCCGCTGACCAGCAGCACCACTGCGGCAATCAGCAGGAGCACCACCGTCAGAATGTTCGCCGTCTTTTCCGCCAGGCTCACCAGTTGCGTCAGGTTCTCCACGTTGTAGACCGACTCCGGCCGGTGACGCGCCTGTAGAACCCGCTTGATTTGAGCCGTCGTGGCGGCAACTTCATCGGGGCTCGCCACCGAAAAATAAATCTGACGTACGGCATTGGACGGAAGAAAAAACCGGCTCACCGAGTAAGGGATCGCCATGGTGTTGTCTTCCACTTCCGATTGCCCAAATGTCTCCACCCGCTCCTTGAACACTCCGATCACGGTAAACGGCAAACCGCTCAGCTTGATCGTGTGGCCCACCGCGCTCTCCGGCGATCCAAACAGCTTGATCGCCAGTTTTTCCGTAATCACGCCAACCTTGTTGCGGCTCTGCGAGTCCTGTGTATCGAAGAACCGGCCCGCCAGCACCACTAAGTTCCGCACCTGACTGTATTCCGGGTACACCCCAAGAATGGAGATGTCCTGTTCTTTGCCGTTGCCCACGCTGATGCGGTCGTTGAGCGAAACGAACGGTGTAGCGGCTACCACCGACGGCACCTGCTGCCGTACCGCGGCAACGTCGTCCACGGTCAACTCATCGAGCGCCACCGCCGTGATGCGATGCCCCGCCCCGGAGTAGCTCGCATAAACCAGGTTGGCGCCGATGCCTTGAATCTGATCCAGAATGTACTGCTTTCCAGTCATCCCGATGGTGACCACCAGAACCAATGAAGCCGTGCCAATCATCATGCCCAGTGCGGTCAGCAGGAAGCGCACCTTGTTGCTGAGGTAGGTGTCGTAGGCAAACCGCAGGCTCTCGCTCACCACCAGCGCAGGCGGGTGCGGCTCATCGCTCGAAACAAAGTTTGAAGAGGAGTCCGGGACAGAGTCCGAAGCGGGCTTCGGAGCAACGTTCACAGCGTGGGCTGGCGCCGACCGAGCCACCTCAGCCTCTGCGAGCTTATTGTCCTCAAGGTTCACAGTCACAGGATCACTCTTTAAGATGCTCAAACGCCTGACAAGATGCTACAACGCGCGAAGGCTGTCACCACTGCTCAGAAGGGTACTCTTCCTTGGTCTCCCGAAGCGTTCGGTCACAAAATAGGCCGCCAGCACCACAATCAGCGGATCTACCGGCCGGAAGTAATACGTCTCCGGATGCGAAAAATAATAAGCTAACGGAAAGAAGACAAACACAATCGCAAATCGCACCGCCAGACCTGAGCCCGTGTTCGCTCGATAAAGCCGCCGCAGCCCCGCCAGCGCGAGCACTGTCATCGTCGTGCTCAAAAATATATTGGGCACATCCAGCGGCTCTTCGGCCAGATAGGCGCGATCAAAACTCCAGTATCCGGTCCAGATATAAACAACCCGCCGCACAATTCGATAGGCGTATTGCCCCGGATGACTGCGAATATACTCTTTACCCTGTTGCGCTTTGTGCGCCATATACGCGAGTTCGCCGCGCTGCGCGTATTCCGCCAGCTCCGCATCGCTATGGTTTGGATGCAGGCTGCGGTCGACCCAGTGCATTGAGTCGGCGCTATTGCCAATGTACAGCTCCAACCCGAATCCGCTGCGTATGGGAATGAACTGGTGGAACGTCCGGTAGTCGCGCACAAACCAGGGCGCCATCACCGCGATCGCCCCTAGCGCTGCCGCCATCATTGGAAGCATCCAGTTCTGCCGACGCCGCAAGCGCCGCCAGCAAGTCCACAAACCAAACAGCGGGATGACGGCAAGCACCACCGGCTCCGTCAGCGCCGCGAATCCGCCCAGCGCGCCAAAACCCAGCCACTGCCACACGGTCCCGGATTCCTCCAGCGCCAGCGCCCACAAGAAAAGCACGGCCAGCAGCAGCGTCACCAGACAAGTCGACCAGGCCCAGTCCGCGCCGTAATAAATGCCATACGGAGAAAATGCCCAGCCCCATCCTGCCCACTTTGCCGCGCGCGCACCAAAGCATCGGCGCGCCAGAAGAAACACCGGAATGCAGGTGAGCGCCGAAAACAGACTGTTTAGCGCCAACGCCGCCACAATCGACGCGAGCGTGTACGTCCCAAACAGCCGAAACACCACCGCCAGCAAGTACGCGTATACCGGGGCTACCACCGTCGTCGGTCCCGTGTCGGCAAACACATTTCCGAACCCGTGGCCCGCGACCAGCGAACGCGCTACCCGCCCAAACGCCCAGTGCTCCAGCACGAACGGATCAAGCCAGTCGCGATAAAGAAACGGAATGACAGCGAGCCGTACCGCCAGCGCCGCAGCCACCATCGGCCCATATGCGCGTACTCCGTTTTTTTCCGCTTCCAGCGTTTCACTCATTCCGTCACCCCCTGCAGCCTATAAATATTGTCATCCTGAGCGAAGCGAAGGACCTGCTACTTGCGGCGAACTCCACTTCGCTCAGGGGGTGCGACTTTCGTACTTTCTAGGCCTTCAGAGTTCCACCCTACCCACTACTCCACCCGGCAGACCATCGCCTGCGAATTCCGGTAAGGGCACGGCAATCCCGCCACGCCAGGCGCGGCCAGAACGACCCAGTCCACGCCGAACTCCGCTCTCAGGCGCAAGAAGTCCGCACGCTGAAAATCGCGCCATCCGCGTTGCGCGTCCACTTCTCGCTGCCAGCGCGGAGCAAGCCTCGGCACTCGCGCCACCATTCCCGCGTCCTTTACCCCATCCGCCAGCACGCTGCGTTCGGCCAGCGCGCGAAAGCCATGGTAGTCCTCGCCCGGCAATTCCATGTAATGCGGATCGAGCGCAAACTCGCCATCGACGGGCGTATTACGGCTGATCCAGCGGAACGCTTCCACCCAGCCGTTGCCCGAAGTCGCACCCGGCAGTTCCAAATGCGGAGTCGCCGGATACATCTGCCGCTGCGCATAAAACATCCCCGCGCTGAGCGGCACAAAAAGCAGCAGCCAGCGCAACGCATGTTTCTTTAGAACATACTGCCCAAGCAATCCACCCGACAGCAGCACGAACAACAGATACACAAGATGCAGAAAGCGCATCGGCTCGAGCGGACGAAGACGCTCCAACCGGGATGGCAGCAACATAACCAACGCCACCGCCAACTGAAATACGCCAAAATACACCAGCCTCTCGGAGACGCGCGCCAGAACGGCCTGCCGCCCGCGTTGGGCCAGCGCCCGAAACCACCACAGCAGCGCCAGTGGCGCAACCACGCCCAGCCACTCGTACCAAGGCCAGCGCAGCACAAAGTAAAACGACCGCGTCGCCGCCGCCTGTCGCCACGCATCCGAAGCCGGCTCGAAAACCCATCCCAGGGGCAGCAGCAGCCCCGCCAAAACCGACGTGCGCGGCTGCTCGGTCGCCATACGCTTCGCCGGATTCCACAACAGAAACAAACAGTACGACGCGCCGAACGCCGCCATGATGGCGTGCACGAAGAACGCCGCCGTCAGCATCGCGCCCGCCACCAGCAGTCGCTGTTTGTTCCGGGGTCCGAGCACCGCCGCAATCGCCGCCAGAATCAGCGCCGTCGCCAGCGCCCGCGGGTGCAGATGTTGATCCGTCAAACTCAGCCCGGTGCCCGACACCGGAAGCGTCAGCAGGACCGCAACCAGGGTCACTGCGGCCCACTGTGCGTGCGCGTCCGCGAAACATCGCCGGCTGATTCGCCAGCAGCCCCACAAAATCAGAAACGTTACGCCCCACTGCCAGAATAAAATTCCCCACTCCAGGGGAACATGCGTCCATCGCAAAGAGAGCGCGATCAGCTTGTCGAATACAGTAGCCTGAAACTGCACTCGGAAAAAGTCGGCGTCGTGAGGAAACAACGATGGATTCAGATTCTGCTTGATCGCCGCCAGGTAGAACGCATCGTCTTCCAGCCCCGGATGGTATCCCTGGATCAGGATGGCGAACACGGAGAGCGGCAGCAACGCCAACCAGCGCAAGCGCCGCCCTGAAACCGACCCTGACGTCCCGGCGCGCGATGCGAGTTCGTTCGGCAACGTCAACCGCCGGACCGGCCGTCGTTGGTTGTTTCGCTCATTCCCGGACTGTAATACGGCGCGTCGAGTCCCGGTCCCAGACAGCGGCCTTTCCGGTTGAAGATCCCGAAGTGCGCCAGCCCTAATTTTTGCAGGCGGAACTGCACCGACGTCAGCACTACGCCCAGCCCATACTGCACGCTGCGCCGGAAATTGATCGAAGAAGCTTCCGGGAAATATTTCGTCGGGCAGGAAACTTCTCCCATGCGGAAGCCGAACATCACGCATTGCGCCAGCATCTGATTGTCAAAAACAAAATCGTCCGAATTCTCCAGCAGCGGAAGCTCCTGGAGCACGGTGCGGCTGAAGGCGCGGTATCCCGTGTGATACTCCGACAACTTCGCGCCCAAGAGAGTATTTTCAAAAAGCGTCAGAAAGCGGTTGGCAACGTACTTCCACCACGGCATGCCGTCCTGGCGCGCCTGCCCTCCCAGAATTCGCGACCCGAGCACCACGTCATAGACGTCGTAAGCAATCATGCTCGCCATGGCGGTTACCAGCAGCGGCGTGTACTGATAGTCGGGATGCACCATGATGACTACATCGGCGCCGGCCGCCAGCGCTTCGCGGTAACAGGTCTGCTGATTGCGTCCATAGCCATAGTTGCGGTTGTGTACGAAGGACTGCAGCCCAAGACGGCGCGCCACCTCGATGGTGCGATCGGTGCTGTGATCGTCGACCAGAATGCGGATATCGACCAGGTCGGGTAATTCCCGCACCGTCGCTTCCAGCGTCTTCTCCGCGTTATAAGCGGGCAACACGACGGCAATGCGTTTGCCGTTGATCATGCGGTGTTTCCCTCGCGATATGCCGTCCAAATCATAACCGGAAATGACGGCTTCCGTAACCTGTTCGTGTGGAGACGGGCTCCTTGAACTATTGGCACACTATCGGCGAAACTAAAACCATGCCCCCTCGCACTCTGTTCGACAAAATTTGGGATGCGCACGTGGTCGCCGCTCCCGAAGGCCAGTCGACGTTGCTCTATATCGACTTGCACCTTGTGCATGAAGTGACTTCGCCGCAGGCCTTCGACGGCTTGCGCGCGAATGGACGAAAGGTGCGGCAGCCTCTGCGCACGGTCGCGACCGTCGACCACAATATCCCGACCACGCCGCGGGGCCTTCCCATCACCGACCCGATTGCGGCCAAGCAGATTGAAGCGCTGCAGAAAAATTGCCGCGAATTCGACGTCCCACTCTTTGATATGGACTCCGCCGAACAGGGAATTGTCCACGTCATCGGCCCGGAACTCGGCATCACCCTGCCCGGCATGACGATTGTCTGTGGCGACAGCCATACCTCGACCCACGGCGCGTTCGGCTCGCTGGCCTTCGGCATTGGCACGTCGGAAGTGGAACACGTGCTGGCCACGCAATGTCTGCCGCAGAACAAGCCGAAGACGATGCAGATCCACGTCAGCGGAAAACTGGCGGAGGGCGTGACGGCGAAAGATTTGGCGCTCGGAATCATTGGCCGCATCGGCACCGACGGCGCTACCGGACATGTCATCGAGTACGCCGGCGACGCGGTGCGGGCATTGTCGATGGAAGGCCGCATGACGCTCTGCAATATGAGCATCGAGGCGGGAGCGCGCGCGGGATTGATCGCTCCCGACGAAACGACGTTTGCGTATGCCAACGGCCGGCGTTTTGCCCCGAGAGGCAAAAATTGGGAAGACGCGGTTGCATACTGGCGCACATTGGCCGGCGATCCCGGAGCTAAATTCGATCGCGTGATCGAGATCGACGCCGCTTCGCTTGCGCCGTTCGTTACCTGGGGAACGAACCCTGGAATGGTGGCGGCTGTAACCGCGCGCGTTCCCGAGTTGAGCAGTTTCGCGCAGGAGGCTGACCGGCGCGCAGTGGAGCAGGCGCTGGCCTACATGGGTCTTGATCCGGGAACCCCGATTGAAAACATTTCCGTCGATCGCGTGTTCATCGGTTCGTGCACTAACTCGCGCATCGAAGACCTGCGGGCGGCGGCGCGAGTGGCGAAGGGACAACATGTCAATGCGAAAGTGCGGGCGATGGTCGTGCCGGGATCGCAGGCGATCAAGCACGCGGCCGAGCAGGAAGGCCTGCATCGCATTTTCCTCGATGCCGGGTTTGAATGGCGCGAATCGGGATGCTCGATGTGTCTCGGCATGAATCCAGACATCCTGCAACCGGGAGAACGCTGCGCTTCCACCAGCAACCGCAATTTTGAAGGTCGCCAGGGCCGCGGAGGACGCACCCACCTGGTCAGCCCGGCCATGGCAGCCGCGGCCGCAATTACCGGCCATTTCACCGACATAAGAAACTGGCAGTTTCAATAGATAGAACCCTGGGCGTCCCACGTCTCGCTCTTCGGAATGTGGGCCGCCGGCGAGGATTCACCATGCAGCCATTTCGCAAACACACCGGCGTCGTTGTCCCGCTCGACAAAGTAAACGTGGACACCGATCAAATCATCCCCAAGCAGTTCTTGAAGCGCATCGAACGCACGGGCTTCGGCGAATTCCTGTTCCACGATTGGCGCTTTTCCGGAGAGGGAAACGAGCGCCCAAAGGAGTTCAGAAAAGAGTTCAGAAAGAAGACCGGCGATTTTGTGCTCGACCAGCCGCGCTATGCCAAGGCCTCAATCCTGGTTGCGGGCAAAAATTTCGGGTGCGGCTCCTCTCGTGAGCACGCCGTCTGGGCGCTGGCGGATTATGGTTTCCGGGTGGTGATCGCGTCCTCGTTCGCCGACATCTTTGCCAACAACAGCCTGAAGAACGGCCTGCTAACCGTCGTTCTCAAAGACGAACAGGTCGCAGAGATCATGCGCCGTGCGAAAGAGGTCGACGGCTACCAGCTCACCGTCGATCTCGAAACTCTCCGTGTGGAAGACGCCCAAGGATTCGCGGCCACCTTCGCGATGGATGAATTTTCCCGCCATTGCCTGCTAAACGGACTGGACGACATCGGGCTGACGCTGCAACAGGAAGCGCAAATCGCGGCCTATGAAACAAAGCATCCAGTTGCCGCGGAGATGAAGACGATTGCCACGATTTTGTGATCTCGAAATCGCGAAATTGTGTAATCTAAGTGACGAAACCCGCGGCCGCTCAAAACTACAAAATCGCTTTCTCTAGGTCACACCTCATGTTGAATCAGAACAAATCTATTCTTGTCTCCACCCTCAACCTGCTGGCTCTGCTTGCGGTCGCCAGCGCCCAGAATGCGCCCTCCGCGCCCAAGCAACTCACCATCGAACAGATTTTTGCCGATGGCGGAATCACCGGCCGCGCTCCCGAGACCATTAAGTGGAGTCCCGACGGCACCAAGGTCTCATTCGTCCAGCGCGACGACATGGGCGATCACGGCGAGCTCTGGTATGTCGACGCCGTGACGGGCGAGAAGAAAGTGCTGGTGAGCGAAGTCAAGCTTTCTCAGTTGGCGCCTCCCGCCAGCCGGATCAAAGACGAGCGCCATGAAGAATGGGCGACCCGCTATCACGTCGCCGCCTATACCTGGTCGCCCGATTCCAAACATCTGCTCTTCGATTCGCAGGGGCAACTCTGGTACTACAGCCTGGATACGGGCACCGCGGTGCAGCTTACGTCTTCTCCCGACGCCAGCGAAGACCCGAAGTTTTCGCCGGACGGCAAACGGCTCGCCTACGTCCGCAAACATAATCTCTATGTGCATCCGGTGTCGGGAGAGGAAGGCGAACGCCCGCTTACGCGCGATGAAAAAGAGAAAGACAGGAAGCGCGACAAGGACGGAACCGACGGCGACAACGGTAAAGATAACGACAAGGCCGGCAACATCCTGAACGGCGAAGTCGACTGGGTTTACGCCGAAGAGCTGGCCGTGCGCAGCAACTATTTTTGGTCGCCCGAAGGTCGCGAAATCATTTTCCTGCAAATGGATGAGGCCCGAGTTCCCACCTATCCCATCACCGACTGGCTGCCGACGCATGCCCATGTCGAGCAGCAAAAATACCCGCTGGCGGGCGATCCGAATCCCAGCGTTCGCTTGGGAGTAGTGGGCAGCAACGGCGGCAAGGTACGCTGGATCAAACTCACCGACGACGATGATACCTACGTCCCGCGTTTCGGTTGGATTCGCGAAGGCTGGGCGTGGGCCGAGGTCCTGAATCGCAAGCAGGACGTGATGGATCTTTATTTTATCGACGCAAAATCAGGCAAGTCGCGCAAAGTGCTCACCGAATCGGAGCCCGACGCCTGGGTCGAGGTCAACGACAATTTTCGCATCCTGAAATCCGACGGGAGATCGGACGCTCGCTTTCTGTGGACCAGTTGGCGCGACGGACACACCCATATTTATCTCTACAGTTTCAATGCGTCCGATCCGATAGCTTCCGATGCCAAACTCGAACGCCAGCTCGAAACCGGGGAGTATGAGGTGCTTGCGGTTGACGGTGTGGACGAGGCGTCGGGCACGGTTCTCTTTACCGCCAATCAAGGAGATCCGCGGCAGGAAAAACTGTTCTCCGTGAAACTGGATGGCTCGGGGATGCAGGGACTCTCCGCGGAGGACGGCAACTACACCGCGGTGTTCGCCGATGACGGCAAGCATTTTGTGGAGACGCACTCCGCGACGCTGACGCCGCCGCGCATTTCGTGGTGTACGCCGGGCGGAAGTTGCCAGAAAATTTGGGCGAGCCGCAGCGTGACCGATTACGATCCAATTGCGCCAAAGCCGCTGGAATTCAAGGCCGATGACGGCACCGTGTTGTATGGCTCTCTGCTTCTGCCGCGCAACGCCGACCCGAACCAGAAGGCGATTCCAGTTCCATTGATCGTCTACATCTACGGTGGTCCGGCGGCGCAGGTCGTCCAGGATTCATGGGGCGGCAGCACGGCGCTGTTTCACCAGATTCTGGCGAACGAGGGATTCGCGATTTTCTCCGTCGACAATCGCGGCACCCCCAATCGCGGCAGAAAATTTGTGGCTGCGACCCGTCGGCAGTCTTTCGGCATCGAACTGAAAGACCAGCTCACCGCGCTTGACCAGTTGTACGCGCAATATCCGCAGCTCGACCGCGCCCGCACCGCGATCTGGGGATGGTCGAACGGCGGTTCGATGACACTGTACGCCTTGACGCATTCCGATCGATTCAAAGCCGGAATCTCGGTGGCGCCGGTGACCAGTTGGCGCGATTACGACTCGATTTACAACGAACGCTACATGGGCCTGCCCAAAGACAACCCCGCCGGCTACGACGACTCCATCGTCAGCGCCGCGGGCAATCTTCACGGGTCGCTGCTCCTTGTGCACGGAACCAGCGACGACAACGTGCACTTTCAGAATACAATCCAGATGACCGACGCCCTGATCAAGGCCGGAAAACAGTTTCGCCTGATGGTCTATCCCGGCAAAACGCACGGCATCGCCGGATCGGGAACGCGCACCCAGTTGTTCCACATGATGGATGATTTCTGGAATAAGGAGTTGAAGTAGATTTCAGCCATCAGCCGTCAGTTCTCAGTTTCGGCTCTGGGCGAAGGTGAGATTTTACTGATAACTGATAACTGAAAACTGAAAACTGAAAGCTGCCCTTATGCATCGCACAACGCTCGGCGATTTCGAACTCACCGTCGTCTCCGATGGAACCTACTTCCTCGATGGCGGAGCTTTCTTCGGCGTGGTTCCGAAGACAATGTGGTCGAAGAAAATCATGCCCGATGCGCAGAACCGCATCGATACAGGACTGAATTCTCTGCTCGTGCGCACCGGCGACAAGAACATCCTGATCGAAACCGGCATCGGCAACAAACTGCCGGAGAAGATGGCGCAGATCTACAAGCAGCCGGCCAAGCTGCTCGAGAACCTCCACGCCGCCGGAGTCGCCCCGGAAGACATCGACATCGTCATCAACACCCATCTCCATTTCGATCACTGCGGATGGAACACGGTTCGGCGCGGCGATCGATTCGTGGCGACGTTTCCGAAAGCGAAGTACTACGCACAGCGGCAAGAATGGGAGCATGGCCGCCTGCAACTCGAGCGCGACGCCGTCAGCTACATGAGTCCGAATTACGATCCACTGCTCGAAAGCGGCCAGATGGAACTCCTGAATGGCGATCGGGAGATCGTGCCCGGCATCTCAGTCAAGGTTTTCCCCGGGCACACCGCGCACATGCAAGCGGTAATTGTCGAGAGTGGCGGAGGCAACGAAAGGAAGACGGCCTGCTACATCTCCGACCTGATCCCAACTTCCCATCATCTCGACCTGACCTGGGTGATGGCGTTCGATCTGTTTCCGCTCGAAACCATCGTCAGCCGCAAAAAATATTACGCGCAGGCGATTGCCGAGCGATGGCTGACCGTGTTCACGCACGATGACCAAACGCCATGGGGATATGTGGAACGCGGGGACCGAGGCCGTCTAGGGCTGGCCAAAGTCGAGTAGCAGCGTCCGCGCGCCTGGCCGCTACCCGAAGCGATTGATCGACTGTTTCTCTTTGATTCCTGGAGGTTCCGTGTCCAAGTGGCTCCATCCGCGATTGCTTGCCGCAATTCTCATCGTTTCCGCCATCGCACTCGCCCAGACTGCGCCTCCACCGCCCGATCTCGATGCGTACGTCGCCGCTGCCATGAAGACCTTCGACGTTCCTGGCATGGCCGTCGCTATCGTGAAAGATGGCAAGGTCGTGGTCGCGAAAGGTTACGGAGTGCGCAAACTGGGCGAACCCACTCCAGTCGACGAGCACACCATGTTCGGCATCGGATCGAATACCAAGGCCTTTACCACGGCCGCACTGGCCGCACTGGTGGACGCCGGCAAGCTCTCCTGGGACGATCCCGTCTATCAGCGCCTTCCCGGCTTCGTGATGTACGATCCCTATGTTTCTCACGAGATGACCATCCGCGATTTGCTCACCCACCGCAGCGGCATGGGCCTGGGCGAAGGCGATCTGCTGTTCTGGCCGCAGTCTACCTACACGCGCGACGAAATCGTTTACAAGCTGCGCTTCATGAAGCCCGCGTCCAGCTTCCGCAGCCATTTCGCATACGACAACCTGCTCTACATGACGGCGGGGCAGATCATTCCCGCCGTGACCGGAACTTCCTGGGACGACTACATCCGCCAGCACATCTTCGCGGTGCTCGGCATGGAGCACTCCAACGTCAGCAACGCTGGCTTCAAACCCGGCGATGACTACGCTTTCCCGCATTCTCGCATGGACGGCAAGCTTCAAGTCATTCACTTTGAAGTGCTGGATAACGTCGGTCCCGCGGGATCGATCAATTCCTGCGCCGCCGACATGGCGAAGTGGGTGCAGCTTCAGCTCAACCGCGGAAAATTCATCGACCACGACGGACAATTGTTCAGCGAACGCCAGTCAAAAGAGATGTGGTCGCCGCAGACCATTCTTCCGATCGGGGATCCACAGTCCCCTTTGGCGGGATTGAAACCGAATTTCGCGGACTACGCCCTGGGCTGGGGTTTGCGCGACTACCACGGCCGCAAGCTCGTGGGCCACACCGGCGGCGTGGCGGGCTTCGTCTCCCGTGTGATGCTGGTGCCCGAGGAAAATCTTGGTGTCGTCGTGCTGACCAACGCGGAGCAAGACGGCGCCTTCGATTCCATCCTGTTTCATGTGCTCGATCACTACTTCAAGCTGCCGCCCACCGACTGGATCGCAGCCTACAAGGCCGTCGACGACGCGGAGGAAAAAGAAGCCGCGGAAACCATAAAAAAAGCGGAAGGCGCCCGCGCCGCCGATTCCAAACCCTCACTGCCGCTGGAGAAATATGCCGGCCTCTATAACGACGCCTGGTATGGCCCCATCACCATCCGCGTGGAGAACGGCGGATTGGTCATCACCTTCGACCACACGCCATCGATGATCGGCGACTTGCAGCACTGGCAGTACGACACGTTCAAAGCGCACTGGCGTGATCGCACCATCGAAGACGCCTTCGTCACTTTCTCGCTGAAGCCCGATGGCAGCATTGAAAGCGCGCGCATGGCGGCCGTTTCTCCGCTCGCCGATTTCAGCTTCGACTATCAGGATTTGCTGCTTAAGCCTGCGGTAAAGAAGTGAGAAGATGCATCTTCGATTGGGCGAGCGGGTAAGACGCAGGGTTCACTGCGCTGGACTGCTGCCGCGCTCCGCTTCCGCGACCGTTTCGTAGAACTGAAAGAAGTTCTCCACGCGAGTGACTTCAAGAGCCTGATGGATGCGCTGATTCACGCCCACCAGCCCCAGGCTGCGTCCATCTTTTTGCCGAGTCACATACGCCCCAACCAGCGCCCCAATCCCAGCCGAATCCGCCAGTGGAACATCCGTGAAGTCCAAAATGAGCGCCCGCGAAACGTCGGAGCGCAGTTTAGATTGGAACCCAAATACATTGGCGAGCGTCAGCGGCCCGGAAAGGCGCAGGATGCGGATTCCTTCCCGCGAACCGGGAAGATCTTCAATATTCAACGGCAGATCGGGCATGCGTGAAATGTTAACGGCGAATGACACGGGGAATGTTACAAACAGGTTAATTCCGCAGTGCTCCGCTACTCTCCGCCGATCGTAAGTCCATCCATGCGAATTGTCGGCGAGGCCACGCTGCCCCGGAATTCCAGATCGCTGCCAATCTCGGAAATATTGCAGAACATCTCTTTGAGATTCCCGGCCACTGTGATCTCTTCGACCGGATACGCCAGTTCGCCATTGACGATCCACATGCCAGACGCTCCACGGGAGTAGTCGCCGGTCACTAAATTCGCGCCATGACCGAGAAACTCGGTTACATAGAGGCCGTCTTTGATCGCCGCGATAATCTGCTTCGGCGATTTCGTCCCCGGCTCCAGAAAATAATTCCCGGGCCCAATCCCCGGCGTCCCAGCGAGTCCGCGAGAGGCGTTGGCGGTGGTCTCCATGCCCAGCTTTTTGGCGGTGTAGGTGTTCAGTAAATAAGATTTCAGAATTCCGTTCTCAATCACCACCGTGCGCCGCGTCGGAATGCCTTCGCCGTCAAACGGCGTGGTGCCGAAGCCGCCGGACATGGTGCCGTCGTCGATGACGTTGACGTTCGCCCCGGCAATTTTCTCGCCGAGTTTGCCCGCCAGAAACGACGCTCCGCGATAGACCGAGTCGCCATTCACGCCTTCGAAAATATGTTCGAGCATCGATCGGGAGACCATCGGATCGAGCACCACCGGCACATGCGCCGTCTTCACCTTGCGCGCGCCGAGTCGTCGCAGCGTGCGGCGAGCCGCTTCTTTTCCAACTTGTTCCGCCGAATCGAGCTTCGCCAGGCTGCGCGCCACCGAATACCAGTAATCGCGCTGCATGCCGCCGTTCTCGTCCTGCGCGATGGGCACAGCCGAAACCGAACAATACGACCGCCGGTATTCGCCGACAAAGCCATGAGAATTCGCCAGCACTTTTCTGCCCGAGGCCGCGTCGAACGATCCGCCCTCCGAGTTTTTAATGCGCGGATCGGCGTCCATCGCCGCCTTTTCGGCGCGCCGCGCATACTCGATTCGCTCGGGTCCGGGAAGGGAATAAACGTCTTCGTGATAAAGATGGAGGTCGCCAGAAAGCGATCCGAGCTTAGCCGCCTCGGGGATTCCCGCGTACGGATCCTCGGAACAGATCTTCGCCAGTTCCAGCGCCGACTTCAGCATGCGCTCGATTCCGGCAGCGGAAAAATCGCTCGAATACGTGCTGGCCGAGCGCTGCCCGAAGAAGACGCGCACGCCAATGGCCCGTGAGCCCGATTCCTTCAGCGTTTCGACCTGGCCCAGTCGCACCACCGTCGAAAATTCATCGCCTTCGCGGACGACGCACTCCGCCGCCGTCGCACCGCCTTTCATCGCGCGGTGGACTACGTCTTGGGCCACGGAGGCTAGGCCGGCTTCGAGCTTGGGTGCGCTGGGTTCTAGAGTTGTTGTCATTTTCAAAATTTCAGAGGTCAGAAGTCAGATTGCAGAAGTGAAAGTCAAAGCTCCCGACGCGAGGTTTTTCACCTCTGCAATCTGACCTCTCACCTCTGACCTCTTACTGCATGAATCCGCCCGGCTCCCGCTTCGCCGTCCCGCCGACAGTCATCCGATCAATCTTAATAGTCGGAATACCGACGCCGACCGGCACCGCCTGCCCATCCTTGCCGCACGTCCCCACACCTTCATCGAGCTTCAAATCGTTGCCCACCATCGAAACCCGCGTCAGCACATCGGGTCCATTGCCAATCAGCGTCGCGCCCTTGATCGGAGCCGTGATCTTTCCGTCTTCGATGAGATACGCTTCCGACGCCGAGAAAACAAACTTGCCGTTCGTGATGTCGACCTGCCCGCCGCCGAAGTTCACCGCGTACACGCCATTCTTCACCGAGCGAATAATGTCGCCAGGATCGTCCTGCCCCGCCAGCATATAAGTGTTCGTCATGCGCGGCATCGGAATGTGTTCGTAGCTCTCGCGGCGCCCATTGCCGGTGTCGGCAAGGCCCATCAGCTTCGACGAAAGTTTGTCGCTCAAATATCCCTTCAGAATTCCGTTCTCGATCAGCACGGTTTCTTGCGTCGGCTGGCCTTCATCGTCCACATTCAAAGACCCGCGGCGCCACGGCATCGTGCCGTTGTCGACCACCGTGCACTTTTCGCTGGCCACCCGTTTGCCGATCAGTCCGGCAAACGCCGACGTCTTTTTGCGATTGAAATCCGCTTCCAGCCCGTGTCCCACGGCCTCGTGCAGCAGAACGCCCGGCCATCCCGGGCCAAGCACAACTTCCATGTCACCCGCCGGAGCTTCGCGTGCATCCAGTTGCAGAATCGCCTGCCGCGCCGCTTCTTTGGCAAAGAACTCTGGAGTCTTTTCGCCGAAAAAGAAGTCAAGCGCCACCCGGCCGCCGCCGCCAGAAGTACCCCGTCCCGAACTCGTCTCCGTCTTTGCGATGCACGAAACATTCATGCGCGCCAGCGGCTGCGAGTCTTCCGCAAACGTGCCGTCGGAGCCGACCACGAGAATGTTCCTCAGTTCGTCGGAATAATTTGCGCGCACTTCCTTGATTCGCGAATCATACCCGCGCGCCGTTTTATCGCCGCGCATCAGCAACTCAACCTTGGCGGTAATGTCCGCATCCACCGAAGGCAAGGTCACCGGATACAAGCTGCGAGCCGGTTTCTGTTGAAATCCCACGACCGTCGTCTTGGCCGGAGCGCTCGCGATCAGCGCCGCCGTGCGAGCCGCATGCAGAATCCGCTGCGGAGAAAGATCGTCGGTGTATGCATATCCCGTTCGCTCGCCGGAAACCACCCGCACCCCGCACCCTGCCGAAATCCCCTGCGACGCCGACTTCACCAGTGACTCATCCACCATCAGCGAGGTCGAGGTAAGGTATTCGAAATAAAGATCGGCATAGTCGCCACCCGCCGAAAGCGCGGCCGCCAAGTAGTTCTCAAGATCCTGATTCGTAAGCCCGTAGTGCTCGAAGAAAAAGCGTTCCTGATTTGCGGTATGTCCAGTATGTCCAGTCACCATATTTGGATGCCCTTAACTTCGCCAACGACTCGCGTGGCTACTGCATTATCCCACGACTCGAACGGCATCGGTCTGTTGGAATGATTACCGAAGTCAGCATTTGCAGCGTGGCACAAAACCGAACAATTTCGAAGTCCAGCGATCACTGACTTAAACTCTGGCGCGGCGAATGATCGAATCGATGACTCCAGACTCGCTCAGCCAAATGCTCTCCGACTTCCTCAACGGCGCGCGCGCCGCAGTCGTCGTCGAAGACGGCGCCATTGCCTTCGACCTGGCCGAATCGAAGTACTCCGTCTCCGGCGAATACCATAAATGTCTGCTGCACCTATGGTCGAGCGAGCGCAACTTCGTGCGCCGTGTGCTCGATGCCGAGGTCAAGACCACCACGCTCCGCTTGCAAGTGCAGCGCATGGGCCAGAACCGCCCGACCCGCCTCGACTTCTGCCGCGATCGCGATCAGCGCTCTCCCGCCGCGCGACGAGCGGCACGCGTTGCCTACGAGCCTCGCCTGCGCCGTGCGCTCGAACGCAACTTCCCCGGCTTCGCCATCGTCCGCCTCACCACCGGCATGGATCTCGAACGCTCCTTCGGTCCTGCCTATCTTCGCGGCTTGCTGCGCCACGGACAGCGCGCCCTTGCCGTCGTCGGAGTGAACGACCAAGAGACGCAATCGACCGTCGACGGCGCGCTGACCGTCGGAATCCTCTGGCTCGAAGCCTGCCGTCTGGCGCAGCAGGAACGGCGCGTGGTCGAAGGGTTGGCGATGGTCGTGCCCAAGGGCATGGCGACTCTGACCCGGCAGCGCATGGCCCATCTGCATCCCACAGCCGCGAAATGGCAGCTCTACGAATTTGACCAGCAAGAGGATGCGCTGGCCGCGGCCGACATCGGAGATTGCGGCAACCTGGCCACCCGCCTGGTGCATTCCATTGACGAAGGGCTGGCCCGCGAGCGCTTTACCGATTCGATCGCGCGCATCCGTGCAATTCTGCCGCAATCGGAGGTTGTCGTGCTCTCACCCGCGCTGATTTCCTTCCGCCGCCACGGCCTCGAATTTGCCCAGGCCCGGATCGCCCACGATCCGCGCACGTTTCAAAGCGCCCAGGAAATCGCCTTCGGCGTCGGGCCGGAAGAGCGCGTTCTCAACTCCGAGAACGAACCTCATTTTGCCGATCTCATGCGTCTGGCCGCGGCCGTCCGCCACCAGGACGGTCCCAAGAACCACGCGTTATGGCGCATGCATCCCGAACGCTGGTTGGAATCTCTAGCCGCCGCAAACATCGCCGCGCTCGCTGGACGGCTGCAACCTGAGCCGGTTTACGCCCAGGTGCCCGCCTTCGCCGCCGCCGATCGCGCCATGATCGACATACTAGCGATCACTCGCGAAGCGCGTTTGGCTGTCATCGAACTCAAAGCCGATGAGGATACCCACCTTCCCCTGCAAGGCGTCGATTACTGGTCGCGTGTTGCCTGGCATCAAAGCCGCGGAGAGTTCGCGCAATTCGGTTATTTTCCCGGCCGCGAGATCTCGCCGCAAAAGCCCCTGCTCATGCTGGTCGCGCCCGCTCTGCACGTACATCCCACCACCGACACGATCCTCCGCTATCTCTCGCCGGAAATCGATTGGGAAGTTCTCGGCATTGACGAGCATTGGCGGGAACAGATCAGGGTCGTCTTCCGCAAAAGGCCGCCCCGCTCGCCAGTTCAGGCGGCTTGAGCCCTCACCGCTGAGACGCTCAGGTCCTGATGCTCTTCCGCAGCATCACCAGTTGTCCAAGGTGATACGCATTGTGGTCGGCCAGCAGCAGCGTCTCGCGCAAAATCGTTTGCCCATCTCCCCAGGGGATGTGGGCGTAGAGATCGACTTTTTTATCGGCGACGAGCTTCTCCATCGCATGCAGATCTTTCTTGAACGCGGCCATGCTCGCGGTCCACGCCTTCTCAGCCTTCCCATCAGGCGGCGCTTCCGATGCCGGCCAGTATCCTTCGGGCCATTTCGGGGAGACATGCTTAGCATTGCGGCTGAACTCAAGAATGTCCCACTGGGCGAGACGCATGTGCTCGAGCAGCATCCATGCGGTGTGGGGGAAGTTCGCGACTTTGACTCCGATGACTTGCGCGGGCCAGCCGGCCAAGGCATCGGCGAAGTTGATATGAGCGCCACCGCCCTCCAACAAATAGAGCAGGTGGTCGCGGAGTAGCCGATCTTGGGATGACGGACGCGGTGCTGCCTCACCGCTAGTTTTCGGGGATTGTTTTCTGGTTTTCTTTTTTGCCATGGGTAATTTCATTCTATGAGAACCGAAGTCAATGGAGAAGCTTGCGAGTCATAGTGCCGGGTTCACGCGCATTTCGTTTTCCGGCGCTTCGCCTTTGAATACGCGTCCGATTCCTCGCACCAGTCGCCGCATCGGCAGCTCTCCTTTAGCATCGGCAAAAAAAATTTCGCCGGCTCTGCTTCCGCGATAGCACCAGCGCTTCAGCATCGCGAGGTGCTCCATGCGCTCGATCGCGCTGCCAGGTTGGGAAGCAGGAAACGCCTCCAGCGCCGCCGCGATGCGCGCTTCCATCGACTGCGATTTGGCGTGCTCCCCGCCGGAGATCGGAAACTCAAGCGGCCCCGCGATCGCTCCTCCGTCGACGCGGAATAGGGCCACGCTCTCCGCCTTTGGCGACTGCTGCACGGAATCCTGCACCGATGGTTGCGCCGATTTCTGCACCGATTTCTGCACCGATTTCTGTACAGATTTCTGAACTATGACCGCGTGCAACCGGTCGATCCGCTGCACGAACTCCGGCAACTGCTGCAGCACGGGCGTGAGCTTGTCGAGCCGCGCATGAATCGCGGCGGCCGTCTCGAATTCCATTTTCGCGGAAGCATCGTCGCGCTCCGCCCCCATCTGCCGCTTTAGCGATTCCCCGCGCGAATCCAGAAAGCTCTCGACCCGCGTCACCTCCGCGCGATACTCTTCATCGCTGCAACCGCGAAAACACGGAGCCAAACACATCTTCATCTCCGAATAAACACAGCCCGGAAATGCCGGATCGGGATGTAAGTCTTCCACGCAGCGCCGCATCTTGAAAAAATCAAGCGCGTCGTTCATGAATTTCTCCGCCGCCAGCCGGGAAGCAAACGGCCCGTAGTACAGGTTCTTTCCTGAAATCCGCCCCAGCCGCGTCGTGACCGAAGCGCGCGCGAATTCGTTTTCCAGATGGAGCTTGACCAGAGGAGCAAACCGCAGCCGCAGCCGGTTCGAATAAGTCTTCGGAAAGGCCGACCGCAGTGCCCGGTAAAGCGCGAGTCCCGATTCGAAGTCCGACCCGGTCAGCGTGTATTCGATCCAGCGCACCCGATCCCGCAGGTTCAACCGTTTGGTGTGTTCTTCCGGAGCGGAAAGCAGGCGCTGCAACCGCCGCCGCAGGTTGGCCGTCTTGCTGACGTAAGGTTCGGAGTTCGCGTCCCCGCCCCGCAAAAGAAAAACCGCCGGAGCCGCAGCCACGCCAGAGAAGATCTCGGCGTCCGCTTCCGGACGGAACTCGATGCGCTCAGCTAGCACGGGTTCGATTGTAGACGAGGGGTCGGAAGTCAGAGGTTAGAGGTCAGATTGCAGAAGTAAGAACCTAAAGCCCTGGGGTTTCACTTCTGCAATCTGACCTCAAACCTCTGACCTTTAGCGACCTCATCCGAAGCTGGCGCTCTTGAACTTCTGCCGGAAATCCGGCCCGTCCATCTTCACGATGCGGCACATTTCGTGCAATCGGGAACGCATGCGTTCGCCAATTCGGTCGCCCAAAGTCTCCTCGCGCGCTGCCGCCCGCGCTGGCGACAATGACACAGACGATGACCGCGCCACGCTCGCCGCCGGTTCGTCCGCAAAATTCGTGGTGATGAGCGTGGTCCGGTTGTCGTTATAGCGCGTATTCAGAATCAGGCTGACCGTGTCCCACACCCACTCGCTCGGCTTCACCGCGCCCAGTTCGTCGAGCAGCAGCACCTCGGCTTCAAACACCGGCCGCAGCACCTGCAGTTCGGTTGCCTGCACCGAATCGTTATAGGAATTCTGAATCTGCTTCAGCAGTTCGCGATAGTCGCAAAAAAGGCAGGCGCATCCCCGCGCCGCGATGAGTTCCTTGAGAATGCCTACCCCGAGATGAGTCTTGCCCGTCCCGATTCCGCCCACCAGCAGCAGGCCCTTGCCGTCTCGCGGATCGAACTCCTGCACGAAACGCTCGGCGCCGATCTTGGCCAGTGCAATCGACCGGTCGGCACCCGGGAAGTCGGTAGTAAATTCCGACAGCTCGCAATGCTCATACCTCTTCGGAATCCGCGCCGCCGCAATCAAAGCTCCGCCGCGCGACCGCAACTGACAATCGCAGCGCGTAACGCCGCGTTCTGGCGCTTCCGCCACCGGCTTCCATCCCGAGCCCGCGCACAACGGGCAAACTTCAGCTGCTGTTTTCATGTTGGTGTAGTTCAACTCTGCACCCAAACCCGCCCGCGCCGCAACTCCAATCCGTTTCCTCTCTGTGCACATCCTGTGGAGACCGTCGCCGCCTTGTGGAGAACCACGGCGAGGCGAGAAAACACTGGCCGGTTGCCTTAGAAGGACACAACCTGTATTTCCGTCCCGTTTCCCCACTTCGGCACGGCAGGGTGTCAAAAGCGGCAACGGACGCGTGTTTTCCATTGACAATCCTGCAACATGAGCGAGAATGAACATCGTCGGTGCTCGCGCTTCGGGCTCTCCTCCCCGGCTGATGCGCGGGAACCGTAAAGACTAGTGTCAGGAGAGAGCATGAACAAAGCTGATCTGGTTGACCGGATCGCCGGAGCCTGCAGTATTTCCAAAGCGCAGGCGACGACCGCGATCGATACCACCGTGGACAGCGTCACTGCTGCCCTTCGCAAAGGTGACCGGGTAGCCTTGATTGGATTCGGCACGTTCTCCGTCTCGCAGCGCAAGGCCCGCAATGGCCGAAACCCGCAGACGGGTGCCACCATCAAGATCGCCGCCCGTAGAGTCGCCAAATTCACTCCCGGGAACGAACTCAAGAAAGTTGTCAACAAAGGTAAGTAGGGACCCCAGATTTCTTGGAAACGAACCAGACGGCAGGGTGGTCGGCCCTGCCGTTTTGTATTTCAGGTCTCAGGTCTTAGGTGTCAGGTCTCATTGTTCGGACGCGAAGGTTTCCCTGAGACCTTGGACCCGACACCTGCCTTGCTGAATCCTTCCTAACTCCTGTAGAATCTAACTTCTGGAATCGAGGATTAGGAACCGACATGAAAGCAGCCATTCACCCCAACTACACTGAAGTCCGCGTGCATTGCGCCTGCGGCAACGCATTTGTCACCCGCTCCGCTCACAAGGGCGACATTTCCGTGGAAATCTGCGCCGCCTGCCACCCTTTCTTCACCGGCAAGCAGAAGCTCATGGATACCGCCGGCCGCGTCGAGCGCTTCCGCCGCAAGTACGCCAAAAGCGACGCCGGCAAAGCCGAAGCCGCAAAAATCGAAGCCGCGAAAAAGTAATTCGCGCGCAGAAACGCGCATCCTCAAGAGCCTCCCATCGCTGGGAGGCTTTACTTTTGGAAACACCTCGCCCGTGGAGAGACGGGCGTCCTCGCGACCGTGCCCTGAGCGAAGCCGAAGGGTCCAAACCGAGCCTATCCTCGACAGAGAAACGACGTAAAATCGAACCGTGAGCAAGTTCTGGGACAATCCGCTAAGCGCGCGCACGCCGGACGTCGACAACGCCGTCCCCGCCGCCCCGCGCGCCTTTCCCACGTCCTTCACCATCGGCAACGTCCGCATCGCCCCCGCCACCGTCCTCGCCCCCATGGCCGGAGTCACCGACACCGTCTTCCGCCGCTTCATCAAAAACCTCGGCGGATGCGGCCTGATCATGACCGAGTTCACCTCCGCCGACGGCCTCCTCCGCGACCAGCGAGTCCGCGGACGCTACCTCCACTTCTACGAAGACGAGCACCCGATCTCCGCCCAGCTCTTCGGCAGCAATCCCGCCGTCCTCGCCGATGCCGCCCGCCTGGTCGAAGACGTTGGCTTCGATTTGGTCGACCTCAATCTAGGCTGCCCCGCCAAAAAAGTCGTAAAGTGCAACGGCGGCTCCGGCCTCCTCCGCGACCTCCCGCTGATCCGTGAGATTTTCGAAGCCGTACGCAAAGCCGTCAAGATCCCCTTTACCGTAAAATTCCGCGCCGGATGGAACGACGACGAAATCGTCTGCGTCGAACTCGCCCGCCTGGCCGAAAGCTGCGGCCTGGGAGCCGTCGCCCTTCACGCCCGCACCCGCGAGCAAGGCTACAGCGGCAACGCCCGCTGGGAGTGGATCGCCTCCGTCAAACAAGCCGTCAAAATTCCCGTGATCGGCAATGGCGACATCCGCTCGCCCGAAGACGCCTGCGCCATGGTCGCCCAAACCGGCTGCGACGCCGTCATGATCGGCCGCATGGCCCCCGCCAACCCCTGGATCTTCCGCCAGATCGAGCAGTATGCAAGTCGTGTCCCTGCCCACGTAGCGGCGGACGCATTTGTCCGCCCCGCGGAGCAAAGCGACGCCGACGGGGAAAGGCATCGGGAAGGGCACGACTTTAGTCGTGCCGAAAATCGCACACTCTCGAATGCGGCTTTAGCCGCTGAGGCCAAGCCCTACGACGAGCCCACCGAGGCCGACCGCTACCAGATGATCCGCACCTATTTCCAAATGCTGCTCGAAGAAAAAATGCCCGGAACAGAAGGCAAGATGAAGCAATTCGCCTCCTGGTTCACTCACGGCATCCCCGGAGGCGCGGCCCTGCGCAAGGCCATCTACGAGGCCAAGACCGGAGCCGAGATACTGATCCGTGTCGAAGAGTTCTTCGAGAGCCGCCTCCAAATCACAGCCGTATAGCCACCCTGCTAAAATAAAAAGTTCGCGCTCCGCTAGCGAACTCATCCATGGCGCTTCGTCTCTACAACACTCTCTCCGGCAAGATCGAAGACTTCCATCCGATCGACGCCAATCGCGTCCGCATGTATGCCTGCGGCCCCACCGTCTACGACTACGGCCACATCGGCAACTTCCGCACATTCATCGCCGTCGATCTGCTCTACCGCTTCCTCCGCCAGAGCGGATACGACGTCCGCTACGTCATGAACATCACCGACGTCGACGACAAGATCATCCGCAACGCCGCCCGCGACAACGTCACTGTGCAGCAATACACGGCGAAATTTACCAAGGCATTCCTCGAAGACTCCGCCACGCTCAACATCGCGCAGCCCACGCTGGTGCGCGCCACCGAGCACATCAATCAAATGGCCGACTTCATCGCCGAGCTGGAGAAGAAAGGTTTCGCCTACCGCACCGACGATGGCTCCTACTATTTCCGCATCGCGAAATTCCCCGAATACGGCAAGCTCTCAAAGAAAGATTTCGCCGGCATGACCGACGGCGCCCGCGTCGACGTCGACGAATACGAAAAAGACAGCGCCCGCGACTTCGCCCTCTGGAAAGCTCCCAAGCCCGGCGAAGCCTCGTGGGATACCTCCATCGGCCCCGGCCGTCCCGGCTGGCACATCGAGTGCTCGGTCATGTCGATGGAGCAGCTCGGCCCCAGCTTCGACCTGCACGCCGGCGGCGAAGACCTTATCTTCCCCCATCACGAAAACGAAATCGCCCAGTCTGAAGCGCTCAGCGGCAAGCAATTCTCCCGCTATTGGTTTCACGCGCGCTTTCTGCTCGTCGAAGGCCAGAAGATGTCGAAGAGCCTCGGCAACTTCTACACCGTCCGCGACCTGATCCTGCTCGGCCACAAACCGTCTTCGATCCGCTGGCTGCTGACCCAGGTCCCCTATCGCAATCAGCTCAACTTCACCTTCGACGGATTGAAATCCGCCGCCAGCTCGGTAGAAAAACTGCGCAACTTCAAATTTCGCCTGGAACGCGCCGCAAGAGATCTTGCGAAGGGTACAGACGGGAAGGGTGCGGGTGCGGAAAGCACGGACGGGAAGGGTGCGTGGGCAAAAGGCACGAACGGGAAGGGCACGACTTCAGTCGTGCCGTCAAGCCGCACCACAGAAGCGGCTTTAGCCGCTGAGGGCCGCCCAGCCTCGCCCACCGCGTCGAACTCCGCCCTCTACGCTTTGGCCCACGAGACCGCCGACCGCATCACCGCCGCTCTCGACGACGACCTGAACACCGCCGAAGCCCAAGCCGCCATCTTCGACATGCTGCGCAAAGCCAACACCGCGCTCGACACCGCCGAAGCTGGCCAGAACCAAGATGGCCAGAGCGAAGTCCGCCAGGACGACATAAAGCCGCTGCTCGGAGCGCTCGAAAAATTCGACGAGATCTTCGCCATCCTGAAAGACGACGACCAACCCAAGATGAAAGCCATCTTCGACTGGGCCAAGGCCGAAGGCGGTGAGAAAGAAAAAGAAATCAGCCCTGCATTGCAAGAGATTGCCGGCACAGCCCAGCTAGCCGACGAGCAAGTCAATCAAAAGCTCGCCGAAATGGAAGCCGCCAGAAAGTCGCGCAACTTCAAAGCCAGCGACGCCCTGCGCGCCGAGTTAACCGGAGCCGGCATCATCGTGGAGAATACAAAGGATGGAGTGCGCTGGAGAAGAAAGTGAAGAAATTTGTAATTTGTAATTGGTAATTTGTGATTTGCAATTCGGTTCGGCGGGCGTGCAGGTTTTAAATTACAAATTACAAATCGCCAATTACAAATGCTTTCCCTAGACGCTTATCTCCGCGAAGCCGAACGCGCCCACGGCCATATCTGCGCCGGCCAAGTATTAGGAGTGCGCCTCGCCATGCTCGGCCTCGAGAAACTCGGCATCGAAGACCCGCGCGGGAAAGACCGCAAGCGCCTAATCACCTTTGTCGAAATCGACCGCTGCGCCACCGACGCCATCGCCGTAGTCACCGGATGTCGCCTCGGCAAACGCGCCCTGAAATTCCGCGACTGGGGAAAAATGGCCGCAACCTTCGTCGATCTCGCTTCCCACGTCGAAGAAAACGGGAAAGGCACGACCGCAAACGGGAACGTGGCGACTGTCACGAACGGGAAGGGCACGACTTTAGTCGTGCCGTCTCAATCCGCCACTGGCGCGGCTTTAGCCGCTGAGGGACAACGGTCGCCGTCCTTGAACGGTGCTGCACATTCTGCGGATCACTGGTACCGCGCGATCCGTGTAGCCGCGAAAGAATCCTCCAAAGCGCTGGCCCGCGCCATGCACCCCGAAATCCCCGACAAGAACCAGCAGCAGATGCTGGCTTATCGCGAAATGCCAGAAGACGACCTATTCACCAAGCAATGGGTAAAAGTCGAACTCCCCCCCGAAGAATTCCCCGGATACAAAGCCGACCGCATAGTCTGCGCCGCCTGCGGCGAAGGCATCAACTTCCACCGCGAGGTTTTGCGGGACGACAAAGTGCTCTGTCAAAGTTGCGCCCACGGACGCTATTACGAACCGATGTAGCGCAGCCCTAGAACCGATCAGCGGCTCCATCCCATAGTTTGATGGCCTTTTTCATCTCGTCATCCGTCGGTTCTTTACTGTGAGAGTGAACCCGGTCGTAATGTGCCCTGGCCTGGGCCAGTGCGCGCCTGCTCCTCGTCCGGTCGCCCGCCAGCCTCCTCAACCATTGCCAACCGTGTGTATGCCTTAGCAACCTCCAAATCTCCCGCAAATGTTTTGTCTGCCGACTCCAGCCGTTCGAGTAACTGAATTTGCAGCATCACGGCTTGCCGCGCGTGGTCAGTGTCTGCGTGCATGAACTGTGTGCGGGCAAATTTCTCGCCTAGAGGCGGCCTTTGAGATCCACGTTCCGGTGGCCGTGAAGAATGGACATGATCCTATTGACAGTGCCTGCTAAAATAGTAGTAAGTGCTAACCGCACTTCAGTCGCCTGGTCTTTGACAACTTACTGAGAAGGGGTAGCTCGGGTTAAGCCGGGTGGTTTTCTGGAAAAGTCAACCCTAACTCATTTATTTTCAAGATTGTACCTCTAACTCCCTTGCGCTCAATATTTTGGCGGGAAATTCCCCCTAAAATACTGATTCTAATAGACCGGAGGGGGAGGGGGGTGCCCCCAGGCAACGACGGCTAAGTCCCAAAATGGGAGCACCAGCCACATAAGGTCAGCCAGAAATCCAAGGAAGGATCGCAGATCGCAAGCAGCCAATCCTAGCGCGAACAGCGAACGACGAACAGCGAACGACGAGCCGCGAACGACTAACGACCAACGACCAACGCCGCTCTCTCAAACGCATGCGCCACCCGCAGCAGCGTGCCCTCATCAAAGTGCCGCGCGAATAACTGCAACCCAATCGGCAGTCTCTCGTGATTCTCTCCGCATGGAACCGAAATTCCGGGAATGCCCGCAAGATTCGCAGTTACCGTGTAGATATCGGCAAGATACATCGCCAGCGGATCATCCACCTTCTCGCCTAACTTGAACGCAGGCGTCGGACAAGTCGGCGCAGCAATCACATCCACTTTCTTGAACGCTTCGTCGAAATCGCGCGTCAGCAGCGTGCGCACTTTCTGCGCTTTCAAATAGTAAGCGTCATAGTAACCAGCGCTAAGCGCGTAAGTGCCCAGCATAATGCGCCGCTTCACTTCCATGCCGAATCCGCCATCGCGGGTTTGCCGATACATTTCAGAAAGCGTCGTAGCCTTGGCCCGAAACCCATACCTCACGCCGTCAAACCGCGCCAGATTCGACGACGCCTCCGCCGTCGCGACTATGTAGTAAGTCGGAATCGCATACTCAGTATGCGGCAGCGAAACCGGCACAACTTCGCATCCCAGCTCGGCCAGCTTCTGGATTGCAGCTTCGACCGCTGCGCGCACTTCCAGATCCAGCCCGGAGCCGAAATATTCTTTCGCCACTCCGACCTTCAGCCCGCGAACCGGCTTCTCCAGTTCCGCCACATAATCCGGCACCGGAACTTCCGCCGAAGTCGAATCCATCGGATCGCGTCCCGCAATTGTCCGCAGCACGAGCGCAGCGTCCTTCACGGTCCGGGCAAATGGTCCAATGTGATCGAGCGACGAAGCAAACGCAATCAGCCCGTATCGCGACACGCGCCCGTAAGTCGGCTTCAATCCCACCACGCCGCAAAACGACGCAGGCTGCCGAATCGATCCGCCCGTATCGGAACCCAAAGTAGCGACCGCCATCTCCGCCGCCACCGCCGCCGCCGATCCGCCCGACGATCCGCCCGGCACGCGCGATTTGTCCCGCGGATTATGCACCGCGTGATAGGCCGAGTTTTCATTCGACGATCCCATGGCAAACTCATCGCAGTTGAGCTTGCCCAGAATCACCGCGCCCGCCGCTTCGAGGCGTGCTACCGCCGTGCAGTCATAAGGAGGAACAAAAGTCTCGAGAATCTTCGAACCGGCGGTGGTCCGCACGCCGCGCGTCACCATGACGTCTTTGATCGCAATCGGAACTCCCGCCAGCGGCGGCAACGGGATCCCTTCCGCCGCCATCTGGTCGATCTGCCCAGCCTGCGCGAGTGCCCTCTCCTCGCACAGCGTCAGAAACGCGCCAATCTCCGGATCTTCTCTCCGAATGCGCTCATAGTAATCACCGGCCAGCGCCGTCGCCGTCGTTCGATCTTCGATAATCGCGTTGCGGATCGTTTCAATCGTCAGCCCCGAGCCCAGCCCGCTATTTTCTTTGCCCGCGATTTCGTTTTTCGCGATCATCGCCCTATCTCTCAATCACCTTTGGCACTTCAAAAAATGTCCCGTCCGTATCCGGAGCATTCTTCACCGCAACATCGTGCGGCAGCGACTCGCGCAGGCCATCCTGCACATCCTCGCGGATGGCGTAAGCAAACCGCTCGCTCCCTTGCCGCGACTCGTCCACGCCGTAGCGATCCGAAACCTGAGCCATGGGCGCGACTTTGTCGGTCTCCAGTTCGCCGAGCCGCGCGACGTATTCAAGAATGGAGTTCAAATCGCGCAACATGCGAACGCGTTCTTCCTCGGTCAACTCAAGGTTGGCCAGATCGGCCACGTAAGCCACGTCTTTGTCGGTAACCTTCACACCTTCACCCTCACGCCTTCACCACAAACTCAATCCGCTTCACCGAAGTCGCAGAATACCTATTGATCAAAGCCAGATAGCGCGGCGCAAGGCCGACGAGTTCCCGCCGCCATCCTGCATCCGCGACTTCCACGCGCAGAATGCCGTCGGTAAAACTCAACGCCCGCGTCCGATCGGCCACCGCGCTGCCGCATGCCACAGGCCACGCCAGCAACGCGCTTTCACCCGCCGGGGCGCGATGAAGGGCTTTGACGAGGATGGTTTCGAGACCAGAGGAAGCGCGGTTCAAGGATTGACTCCAGGCCGAGAAGCGATCGCGGCCGCGATTCGAAGCGAGAATAATTGTAGCATCGCAAAACCGCCGGTCTTTCTGCGGCCGGTCTTTCTACGATGCCACCGCCGCAGCCTTGGCGCGCTTCTTGGCGATCTTGCGCAGGTGCGAAGGCGAATACAGACTGCCCCGGCAGCGTTTCGTCCCGCACAAACAGGGCGCGTCGTCCTCGCCGTCAAACAGGCAGTAGTCGTAGGTCAGTTCTTCTCCGGCTTCGATGTCGCGCAGCGCGATGATCCACATCTTGCCGCCAATCTGGTCGGTCTCGCAGTTCGGCTGGCACGAGTGATTGACGAACGCCGCTACGCCGAAGCCGTCGATGATCTTTTTGCCGCCGTCCAGTCCAAATAAATACGTGTTCTCAAAGTCGTCGTAAAGATCGTCGGCCTGCTCGTAGGTGAGGTACTCGCCTACGTATTCCACGATCAGCGTCCCTTTGCGAATAGGACGCGTCGTATAGCAGCCATACGAGTGAATGCGAGATTGCCGAAGGATGAGCGTCATGGGTCGACAGTAAAAAAGAACGACGCCCGATTTTATCTGGAATCGATGATCTTGGCACATCCCGCACCGCAAGACTTTACTGAGATCTAGAGACCCGACACCTGAGAGCGATTCCGCAAACCTGCTAAGATTCTCACCCGGAGGCTTTCACGCCATGGCACATCAGCATCCGCCGCGCTTTTTGAAAATCGTCAACGATGCCAAGCAGCGCGTCCGCGAAACCAGCGTCGACGCGGTCAAGGCCCGGCTCGACCGCGGCGAGAAGTTTGTCCTCGTCGATGTCCGCGAAGACCGCGAATTCGACTCCGACCACCTGCCAGGAGCCGTGCACATGGGCCGGGGCATCATTGAACGCGATATTGAGGCCAAGTATCCCGATCTGCACACCGAACTCGTGCTCTATTGCGGCGGCGGCTTCCGTTCCGCCCTGGCCGCCGACAACCTGCAGAAGATGGGATACACCAATGTCATCTCCATGGACGGTGGAATCCGCGATTGGCGCGAAAAGGGCTATCCGCTGGAGAAGAAGCCGTAAATCACGCCGCGCAAACCAGAAAAAACATTTCGAAGCGCCTGCTGGTTTGCATACCACCCGCTTCTCTGAAAAAATACAGTTAAAGATACTGTGGGGTTCCATCGATGTCTCAAATCGGAAGCTTTGCGCTCCTGCTGGCGCTCGGCCTGAGTGCGTACTCCTTTCTTGCGGGCTTCGTAGCATTGTTCGGCAAAGACGCCGCTTCGGCCCGTCTCGGGGAAACCGCCCGCCGCGCCGGCATCGCCACTTTTGCCGCCGTGCTGCTGGCGGCCATCGTTTTAGTGATGGCCGCGTTCAACAACGACTTCTCCATCGCCTACATTCGCCAGCACAGCAACCGCGATCTGTCGGTCGCGTACAAGTTCGCCGTGCTCTGGTCGGGGCAGGAGGGCTCGCTGCTTTTCTGGTCCCTGCTATTAGCCGGCTACGGGTTTGTCCTGCGCCTGCGTTATAAGACCGATCAGCGCCTCTTCGCCTATGCTTCGGTGATCATGGCCGCGGTGCAGGTCTTCTTTCTAATGATTCTGAATTTTGCCGCGCTCCCCTTCGCCCTCACGCAAGGCACGATCCCCGCCGACGGCAATGGACTGAACCCGCTCCTGCAATATCCCGAGATGGTGATCCACCCCCCCATGCTCTATCTGGGATACGTCGGCTTTACCGTGCCTTTTGCCTTCGCGCTGGGCGCGCTCATCATGAACTATCCCGGCGAAAAATGGATTCACATTACCCGCCGCTGGACCATGGTCACCTGGTGCTTCCTCACCGTCGGCGTTTTTCTCGGCGCGCACTGGGCCTACGCTGTCCTTGGATGGGGCGGCTATTGGGGATGGGACCCGGTCGAAAACGCCTCGCTCATGCCCTGGCTCACCGGCACGGCGTTTCTGCATTCCGTCATCATGCAGGAAAAGCGCGGCATGCTGAAGGTCTGGAACATGGCGCTCATCTTCGCCACTTTCGAGCTTTGCCTGCTCGGAACCTTCCTCACGCGATCGGGTGTGATCAGTTCGGTGCACGCCTTTGCCCAATCGTCGATTGGCACCTGGTTCATGACCTTCATCCTTCTGACGCTGGCGGTCTGTTCGTTTTTCCTCATCAAGAACCGCTCGCATCTCAAGTCCGAACACAAGTTGGAATCGCTGGTCTCGCGCGAATCCAGTTTCCTGTTCAACAATCTTCTCTTGCTCGTGGTCTGCTTCACCATCCTCTGGGGCACGTTCTTTCCCATCATTTCTGAATTTGTTCAGGGACACAAAGTCACCGTCGGTCCTCCTTTCTTCAATCGCGTTGCCGTGCCGGTCGCGTTGTTGCTCATGCTGCTAACGGCTGTCGGCCCGCTGCTCGCCTGGCGCAAAACCTCCGTCGAAAGCCTGAAACGGAATTTCCTGCTTCCCGCCATTGGTTCGGTTGCCGTCGGCGTCATGATGATCGTGCTCGGCGTGCGTCCCTGGGAAGATCCTTCGTACTTCTACGCGGTCATGGCCGCCGTTCTCTCGGCGCTGGTGATCTTCACCGTCATTTCCGAGTTCGTCCGTGGAGGTCGCGTCATCGCCGGCAAGAGCCATCAGAATTTGTTCGGCGCCATGATTCACCTCTACCACCGCAACACCCGACGCTACGGAGGCTATATCGTCCACTTCGGCGTCGCCCTGGTCGTCATCGGAATCCTTGGCACTCCTTTCAATAAAGAAGTTGAAAAAGAGATGGGCTTCGGCGACAAGCTCACCATCGGTCCCTACACCCTGGTCTGCCAGTCCTTCACGCAAGACGACAATCCCAACTACGCCAACGAGTGGGCGATCATCAACGTATTCCGCGGCGGCAAGCAGATCACGACTATGTTCCCAGAGCGCCGTTTCTACAAAGCCAGCGGACAGCCCCAGACCCTCCCCCGCATCTATCCCAGCTTCCGCGAAGATTTCTTCCTGGTGAGCGACCTCTATCTCGTCTACGAAGGCAAGAACGAAACCACTGGACGCCCCATCATCAAAGCCCACGTCAATCCGCTGGTACCGTGGATTTGGATCGGCCTGATCATCATGGTCTTCGGCACCATCATGGCCCTGGTGCCCAACGCCGCCCCAGTGCGAGTAACCGCAGCCGTGCCCACTCGCACTCCAGCGCAGGTAGGAGCGGGTGACTGAGATGAAATTCTCTTTGCCATTGTCATTCCGAGCCGTTCGCAGCCGCGGTAACGCGGCGAGAACGAGGGAGGAATCTGCCTTCGCTGGCGCCACACGTCGTGCCTTCCAAGCCCTCATCCTCACCACCGTCGTCTTGATCTTGGTCGGCGCCGGCGATCCCGACGCCCGCTTCAAAGACCTCGGCCATCGCATGATGTGTACCTGCGGATGCGGCCAGGTCCTGCTCGAATGCAACCACGTCGGCTGCCAGTCTTCCACCAAGATGCGCGACCAGTTGCAAGCCGCGCTCGACAAGGGCGACAACGACGACCTCATCTTGCAAGGTTTCGTGCAAGAGTACGGACCAACCGTAATCGCCGCCCCCACCACTACCGGCTTCAACCGCGTGGCCTGGATCATGCCCTTCCTGGTCCTTGCGCTAGGCATAGCGTTCGCGGTTCACATCGTCCGCTCCTGGAAGAACCGCCCCGAACCCGCCCTGGCCGACGGCATAATAATCCGCCCTGGCAGCGACATTGACGAATTCCGCCGCCAAGCCAGAAAAGAGACCGACCTATGACGATCAAGTGTCTCGAGTGTGGCGCGGGCGCCCCCGCCCGCGAAACGCCGCGATCTGCAATCAGCACATGTAGCGCGGACACTCCTGTCCGCGAAACGCCGCGAGCGAGTAAAGACGTTAGGCCGAAAGAGGTCATCCGATGAACCTATTCGTCTGTGCCGTCATCACCCTGGCCTCTCTCTACTACATTTTCTTCTTCCCCGGCGAAGTCTACTCCGGAGAAGAAAAAACGCGCCTCGGTTATCTCCGCGAGCGCAAAGAAGCCGTCTACGAAAACCTGCGCGACCTGAATTTCGAATACAAAGCAGGCAAGGTGCCAGACGCGGACTATCAATCCATGCGCGCCTCGCTCGAAGAAGAAGCCGCCGCGATCATGGCGGAGATCGCGCGACTGGAGCAGGCTGCGGGGCAGTTGGCGTAAGCTGCAAAAGTCCGCAGAGACGCAAGAAGGAGGAACGCAATGCCCATGAAGAATCCCGCGCATCCGGGTCGCATCGTGCGGCACGATTGCCTTGAGCCCTTGGGCTTGTCCGTAACCCAGGGCGCGGAGGTTCTCGGCGTCAGCCGGCAAACGCTCAATAACGTCATACACGGCAAGTCGGGCATCAGCCCCGACATGGCCATCCGCCTCTCGAAGGCCTTTGGCAGCACGCCGGAAACCTGGTTACGGATGCAGCTTGCCTACGATCTCGCACAGGCCCGCAAGGGCGAGAGCAAAATCAAAGTCCGCCGCCAGCACATGCGACGATCAGATCCTGCGGATGGTCGCCTCGGCTCGCTCGTTCAACGTGCTCTGAATGACGAGAAGAACGGTCGGGTGCGACCTCTCTAGCCCAAAAGAAATTGGCACCGCATCGACATTAACCAAAGAATGACTTGGCCTAAAAAATATTGGCGTTTGTTCTTAGCGGCAGCGATCGCCATCCTAGCGGTCTTCGCCGTTCACCGCCTCGGGGAAGCGCGGGCGCAGACGAAGCGGGAGGCGGCATACGAAGTAATTCTCCGTTCCTACGCGCAGGTGTTGAAGCCCGGCATGACCCGTAAGGATGTCGAGGATTATTTACGAGAGAGAAATGTAGCGTTTCGGCACATGTGTTGTGTGGATTTCAAGTCGTCAAAATCGGTGTGGGATGATTTGGTGAAGATCGGCCAAGAGAAACCACCTTTTGTCTGCAGCGAGAAAAACGTTTATGTCGCCTTCCAATTTGCTGGAGAAGGGACCCACAAGAGCGGATGGGACAGCCAGCCTTCAGATAAACTAACCGCTGTCACACTTTATCCGTGGCTTGAGGGCTGTCTCTGAGGTAAGGAGTTCTTTTGACCAAACTCGCAAAGTCCGCCCTACTAGCCGCCATCCTCTCGCTGGCCTTGGCCTCTTGCTTCGCGCAGGATTCCACCCTCACCGGCACCGTCACCAACGGCACCACCAACAAGCCCGCCGCAGGCGACGAAGTCCTCCTCATCAACCTGGCCAACGGCATGGACGTCGGCGGCACCACCAAAGCCGACAGCGCAGGAAAATTCAGCTTCAAAATCACCGTGCCCGGCCCGCATCTCATCCGCGCTGTCCATCAGGGAGTGAACTATCACCAAATGGCCCCTCCCGGCGTCAACACCGCCGACGTGCAGGTCTATGACGTTGCGGCCAAAGTCACCGGCCTTACCGTGACCGCCGACGTCCTCCGCTTGCAGGCCGACAACGCGAGCATGCAGGGCGTTCGCCTGTTCGTAGTCAACAACGCCTCCACTCCCGCCAAGACGCAGATGAACGATCACAACTTCGAGTTCTACCTGCCCGCCGGAGCCAAGGTCGAACAACTGCAGGCTCGCTCTCCCAACGGCCAGCCCATCGCTGCGGAAGCCGTGCCCCAATCCGAAAAGAATCGCTACGCCATTAACTTTCCCCTCCGTCCCGGAGAAACGCAGTTCGAATTGGAATTCACCTTGCCCTACACCGGCGAAATCAAGCTCGATCCCAAGCCCCTCTATCCCGCCGCGCACCTGGTCATCGTTCTCCCGAAAACCATGCAGTTCACCGCCGCAACCCCTTCGACTTACCAGTCGATGCAGGATCCCAATCAAGGCGACAGCAACGTGGAAGTAGCCCAGCAGATCAAGCCCGGCGCGCCGCTAGGTTTCACGTTGAAGGGCACCGGAGTCATCAACGAGTCTCCCGCAGACACCGCCTCAGGCGCGGCGCAGCAACAGGATCAGCAACCCCAGGGACGCGACAGTCGCCCCGCTGAAAACCGCCCCGGCGGCGGCCTCGGCGTTCCCATCGACGCCCCCGATCCTCTGCAGCAATATCGCTGGTACATTCTGGGCGCATTCGCCCTGCTGCTAGCCTTTGGCGGATGGATGGTGATGAAACGCCAACCCGCAACCGCAATCGCCGTGACCTCCGCCGCGAGTTCCGCACCCGCGACCCCAGCGCCCGTCGGCCCGCCAGCCAAGTCGTCGCTGCTCGAAGCGCTCAAAGAAGAATTATTCCAACTCGAAGTAGAGAGAAAACAAGGCAAGATCACGCCCGAGGATTACGAAAAAGCCAAAGCAGCTCTCGACCAAACACTGGAGCGCGCCCTGAAGCGGCAGAGCTGATGAGTTGGGGTGACACTCTTGCGCGCGCTTTTGACTTTAGATGTTGCCGGCTGCCCCATCCTTGCGCGTTTTGTGCGCAAGGGTGGGATTCCACAAAAGCGTAAATCTAGGATTTCAACCACCAGGTCCGCCACTCGCGCCAGTGCGTCCAACCCTCGCCCTTCGCATCTAATAAAATGGCACTCATCGAGGCATAACTTATATGAGCAACATCTTCAAAACCACGCTCCTGCTCACCGTCATGACGCTGCTGCTCATGGTGGCAGGCCGCGCCTTCGGAGGCCAGAACGGCATGCTGATCGCCCTGGCCTTCGCCGCTGTCATGAATTTCGTTTCCTATTTTTTCTCCGACAAGATCGCGCTCGCCACCTACCGCGCCCAGCCCGTCAGCCGCGAAGACCTGCCTCGCGTCTACAACATCGTCGAGCGTCTGGCGCAAAAAGAAAGCCTGCCGATGCCCAAGGTCTACGTCATCCCCACCGACTCGCCCAATGCCTTTGCCACCGGACGCAATCCGAACCACGCTTCCATCGCCGTAACTCAGGGCATTCTCGGATTGCTCAACGACGATGAACTGGAAGGCGTGATCGCCCACGAACTCGGCCACGTCCGCAATCGCGACATCCTGATCAGTTCCATCGCCGCCACTCTAGCCGGAGCCATCACCTGGCTCGCATCGATCGCCAAGTGGGGAATGATTTTCGGCGGCATGCGCGGCGAAAACGAAGATCGCGGCGGCGGCAGCGCCATCGCCTCCATCGCCATGATCTTCCTCGCTCCCTTCGCGGCCATGCTCATCCAGCTAGCCGTCTCCCGCTCCCGTGAATACGGAGCTGACGACACCGGAGCCCACTGGACCGGCAATCCCTACGCCCTGGCCAGCGCTCTGGCCAAAATCGACGCCTATTCCAAGCAGCGTCCGCTCCTAGCAAGCCCATCGACCGCGCATCTCTTCATCATTGCGCCATTCCTGGGTGGAATGAGTTTCGGCAGCTTGTTCTCGACCCATCCGCCCACCGCAAAGCGAATCGAGCGGCTGACGGGAAGGCCCGCAAACTTCGGACAATAAGCTGTGGAACGATCCACTTCGAATCGACTGCGGGTGACTCGGTCGATTGCGATGAATTACAGTTACCTCCATGAGTCGACCATCGAGTCTGGCGCGACGGACCTTTTCAAGTCATGAAAATCCTCGCGTGAATGCGCTGGACGGGTTGCCCCTCGCAACTTTTGGGCAGCGGGCGTTGGGATATTGGATCGATCTGCTTTTCTGTGTTTTGCTTTGGGCCCCGTCCGAGTGGGGATGGCGGCATTTCGTTCTGCACGAACAGGTCATCAACATCAAGTTTGATTTTCACGAGGTAGGAAACATCCTTGTTGCCCTGATCTATTTGGGGTTGGGAAACTATTGGGGTAATGGCCAAACACCGGGCAAATGGATCGCGCGAACCAGGGCCATGTCCCTGACAACTGAGCGAATGGGGGCATGGCAATCGATAGAGCGAGCTTTGGGCTATGGTGCCGCAGTGCTCGAAGGCGGGCTCGGTTTCTTGCAGTTCTTCTGGGATCCCAACCGCATGTGCGCCCAGGATCGCTTGGCGGAGACGATCGTTGTGGATGTGAGAAAGTCATCGCAGTGTCATTCACAGTCATAAAAAAGACGTGCCCGCCCTAAACCCGTTGCAGCAAACCGGGCCAGAGTTGTCTCAGAAAAATGCCCTATTCGGGCAACTTGTACTCAAGATCGTAGGAGTGCTGACCATTCGCGATCTGGATATCGAACGTCCCTGAAATACCCTTGAGCTCTCCCGTCCCCGATCCGGGAACGACAATCACGGACAGCTTCCGCCCACCCTGGTCCATTGTCCCCGAATGCTGGAGCGCAAACGAGCCTTGCCTGCCGCCGAGCGTTCCGGTGACCACTTCGATGGCAACATAGCCCGCGACGCCAAGCTTCGGATCGCCGCCGGAAAACATTTCTCCCTTCGTAGTTGCTTCAAGATCGCCGTGGATCTCTTTATCGATCGAGAATCGCGAGATTCCCTCCGCAGGTGCCGGTGTCAGGGGTAGCATTTTCACCGTGAAGGTACCGCGGGCATGATGAGTCATCGAGTTTTCCTTTGGTTGGGCGATGGCCAGCGTTGAAAGAGCAAGCACTGCGAGAACCCATCGAAAATACGGCATAGTTCGCTAGTATAGCCGCAACCGGATACTCGCCTGGGGAAACTCTGATTAAGTTCCGGGTTCCTCCGTGCAACCCTGTGTACTCCGTGGTTTATGCTTTCTGTCGATACTTAATCAGAGTTTCCCCTAGAGGCGAATTGCGAGCTCCGTCGATGACTCCCGTAACCACTTCTCCCCGCAACCCACATAGTAGAATCCAAACAATGTCCGCACACGTAGCGAGCGCCGCCTCCAGCCGCGCCGCCGAACTGGAAAAGTCGCTCCGCCGCGTCATCCGCGGTAAAGACGAAGTCGTCCGCCTCGCCCTGGTTTCCATCTTTGCCAAAGGCCACTTGCTGATCGAAGGCGTCCCCGGAGTCGGCAAGACGACGCTCGGTCAAGCTCTCGCCCGCGCCATCGACTGTTCCTTTCAACGCATCCAGTTCACCAGTGACATGCTGCCCTCGGACGTTTTGGGCATCTCGATCTACTCTGCCATCGAGCAGAAATTCGAATTCAAACGCGGTCCGGTCTTCGCCAACGTCCTGTTAGCCGATGAAATCAACCGCACCACTCCCAAGACGCAGTCCGCTCTGCTCGAAGCGATGAACGAGGGACAAGTCACCATCGACGCGCATTCTTATCAACTGCCGCAACCGTTCCTGGTTCTAGCCACGCAGAATCCCATCGAGCACCACGGCACCTATCCCTTGCCCGAGTCGCAACTCGATCGCTTCTTGATGCGCGTTCGCATGGGATACCCCGAAGGCAACGCCGAGCGCGAAATCCTCCGCGCCGAAGCCGGAGTCGCGCAACTCGAAAACCTGCGCCCCGTCCTCAGCGCCGCCGACGTAGTCGAAATTCAGCAAGCCGTAGCCCAGGTCCACGTCGACGAATCGCTCATCACCTACCTGCTGAACATAGTTACGAAAACCCGCGAGTCCGAATATCTTTCTCTCGGAGTTTCTCCCCGGGGCTCGCAGATGCTCTACCGCGCCGCCCAAGCCATGGCGTTCCTCGAAGGACGCGACTATTGCACCCCCGAAGATTTCAAGCCGCTGGTAGTCTCCGTCTTCGCCCACCGCGTAGTAGTGAGTTCGCTCTACACCTCCACCCTAAAAAAATCCGAGCAAGCCGAACAAGTCCTCCGCGAGATCGTGGAAAGCGTGCCGGTCCCGGTATAGTCGCTGGACGACGCCCGTTGCGCCCTATGAATTTGTCATCCCGAGCGAAGCGAGGGATCTGTAGTTAGTCACAGCTAACGGATCGAAAGTCGACCGGACGTTAGAACTTGCCGCCCGTACTCGTAGGATTGAAGTGCAGTTCGAAAGAATAAACGAGCAGGTTCACCGGCACCGTGTACTCGACCGCAATAAACAGAACCGTCTGCTCTCCCACCATGCTCCGCCGCACCGTCACCTGCTTGGGATCGAGTGGAATATCGCGCTTTTCCGCTTTGCGAATGACGATGTTGCGAATTTCTTCGTCCGAATTCAGCGGAGCCACCCCAGTCCGCCAGCCCAACTGCGCCGCGGAATCGCGCAACTCGTCCTGGAAAACGATGTTGGTAACTCCCGGAGCAAGAACTTGCCAGCCCGCCATCGCCAACGCCACAACCACCGCGATCCAGAAGAAGTACTTCATCGGAATCTCCCTTCCGACGCGGGATTTCCTGTGACGATTTTACTCGCCCGGAACCGCTGGCGGCTGCAAACTCGACAGCCGCGAGATCGTAGCTACCATCATTCCGGAGAGGAACTGCATGGTCGCCACATCGTTGTTATCGAACGCGTGGGGCGTCGACGACAGCACTTCAAAAACTCCCAGCGTCCGCCGAAAATGCTGCAACGGAGCCACCAAAATCGACCGCACTCCCATCCGCCGGCAACTTGCCCAATCCACCCGCGGATTTGTCTCCGCATCGTTGCACAGCAGCACTTCGCCCGAGCGCACGCACTCCGCCGACAGTCCGCTGTCGGTTTGCAGCCGCACCCCAATATCGGGAGCCGTCCGCCCCGTGCGCGCCCGGCAAACAATCTCATTCCCTCGCCGCAGCGCAATCGCCGCCCCAGTAGCGCCGGTTAGAGCCTGCGCCTTTTCCGCGATGATGCTGATCCCCGGCTCCAGGTCCATCTCGCCCGCGTTAATTAAAGGATGATGCGTGGGCACCGGTCCACGATGCCGCGGCCGCATCCGATGCCGCGCGGAGAAACTCGCCGCCACGGGGAGTTCGACCGAATATTCATCCCGTTCATCCCGACGTTCCTCGGCCTCCGTCGCCTGCGGAACCGTATAAAGCAGCGACCGCACCAGCCGATCCAGTTCCACGTCGGCGATCAGATGCGCCGTCTGCTGCCCGCGCAGCGATCCCCCGAGCACGCGGGCAAGGCTCAGCACCGCCCCGCTGCCGCACGCCAGGCATCGCGGCGTGTTGTTTTCGCTAAGCAATTCGCACTGCACGCAAAATACCGCCGACTGCAAGGAAACAAAATTCACGTCGGTGGCTGTCAACGAACCCTGCATGTGGATGATTTCCTCCGGAACGATGGAGAAGGATGAGGGTAAACAGTCGCGCGTGCAGGGGTAAGTGACAGCGCTGGTTCGCGCTGTGGATAACTGGTCAACTCAGGTTTCAAAGTTTCAGAGGTTTCAAGGTTTCAAAGACCAAGGCCCTTGCGATCTCCGACTCTTGAACTTTGAAACTTTGAAACCTTGAAACCTTGAAACCTGTCTTCGCACAACTATAATTCCCTCATGTCCTTTCTCCGTTTCCTAATGCTCTTGTCACTAGTCGTCTGGCTCGGCGGCATCATCTTCCTCGCCTTCGTCGAGGCTCCCACCGCCTTCACTCCCGGACTTCTCCCCACCCGCCACATGGCCGGATCAATCGTAGGCCACTCCCTCGATCTGCTCCACTACATGGCCATCGCCTCCGGAATCGTCTTTCTAATCGCCTCCATGCTCCTCAGCCGCCTGTCCACAGGAGACGCGCGCCCGCTCGCAGCCCGCCACCTTCTGATCGTGCTGATGCTGATGTTGACCGTGATTTCCCAGTTCGCCATCTCCCCCAAAATGCACGCCCTCCGCGCCGAAGTAGGAGTCATCGACAACGTTCCGCTCGACAACCCTCTCCGCCACGAATTCGACCGCCTTCACGTCTGGTCCGAAAAATTCGAAGAAGCAATCCTCTTGCTAGGCCTGGTAGCCATCTACACCACCGCGCAAGCCCTAAAGTAGCCAGTGGAGCGCCGGGCGTCCCCGCCAGGCCACCACCAACCCGAAGACGCACGCCATTCGCCGAACCGCATATCGCCCCAATGATTTATGCTTTTGCTTGCACTGATAGCTGACAACTGAGAGCTGAGAGCTGCCCCTATGAAATCCGGCATCATCGGTCTGCCGCAAGTCGGAAAGACCTCTCTATTCGGAATCCTCACCAAAGTCCGCCTCTCCGAAGGCGCCTACTCCAACCCGCGCGAAGCCCACATCGGAGTCGCCAAAGTCCCCGACGACCGCCTCGACAAACTCGCCGCGCTCTACAACCCGAAGAAGCTCACCCACGCCTCCGTCGAATACGTAGACGTAGGCGCCATCGGCCAGGACGCCCTGAAAGAAACCGCTTACATCGGCCATCTCCGCCAGGTCGACGCGCTCATCCACGTCCTTCGCGCCTTTGAGAGCGACGATGTTCCGCTGGTCCATCCCATCGACCCCCTCCGCGACATCAAGAATGTCGAATTCGATCTCATGGTCAGCGACCTCGGCCAAATCGAAAAACGCCTCGAACGCCTCGAAAAAGACTTAAAGAAGATGAAGACGCCCGAACTCGAAAAGGAAAACGAGCTCCTCATCAAAGCCAAAGCCTTCCTCGAAACCGAAAAGCCCCTCCGCGAAATGGAGATGACCCCCGAAGACAAAAAGCGCATCCGCGGCTTCATGTTCCTCAGCGAGAAGCCCATGCTCTACGTGCTCAACATCGGAGAGTCCACCCAACTCGGCAAAGACCTGGAAGCAGCGGTCGCAAAATACAACCTGACCGAAGTGAGCACGCGCCCCAACGCCGGAGCCAGCGCCATCTGCGGCAAAGTCGAAGCTGAACTCGCCGAAATGACCGACGAAGATGCCGCCGAATTCCTAGGCAGCTACGGCCTCACCGACAGCGGCCTGGCCCGCCTGATCCGCAAAAGCTATCACCTGCTGGGCCTGATCTCCTTCTTCACCGCCGGAGAAGACGAATGCCGAGCCTGGACCATCCCGCTGAACACGCGAGCGCAAAACGGCGCCGGAGCGATTCACTCCGATTTAGAAAAGCACTTCATCCGCGCGGAGACGATTCGCTGGGATCAGTTGCTGGAAGCGGGCTCGGAAGCGAATGCAAGAGCGAAGGGAACGTTGCGTTTGGAGGGTAAAGACTACATCGTGCAGGATGGGGATGTCATGCATATACGGCACAGCGGATAACCAGTACCCAGTACCCAGTACCAAGTACCCAGTACCAAGTACCCAGTGAAACCCATATGGCGCAGCATTTCAAAGATCTCGTCGCATGGCAGAAAGCCATGGACATGGTCACCGAAATCTACAAGCTGACTGACAGCTTTCCGAAGCGGGAAGTTTACAGCCTTACAGATCAGATTCGCCGCGCGGCCGTTTCAGTTCCCAGCAACATCGCTGAAGGGCAGGCGCATTACAGTCATCGCGAATTCCGCCATTTCTTGAGGCACTCCGCAGGTTCGCTCGCCGAACTTGAAACTCAACTGCTCTTGGCTGAACGTCTGGGGTATGCCGATCATCCCTCGACGGAGGGCTCGCTGCAAAGGGTTCACGAGTTCGGCAGAATCTTGAACGGCTTAATAGCGTCCCTACCCGAGTAGGTTCTTCTGGGTACTGGTTACTGAGTACTGGGTACTTTTCTAATGCACGTGGAAGAATCGATCCAGCAAAAACATGCAAGCCGCCCCCACAAAGACAAGTAGCGCCATCTTCACTCCCGGCTCCTGATTCACCTCCGGAATCAAATCCGAAGCCGCCACATAAATCGTAACTCCCGCCGATAGCGGCAGTCCAAACGCAACCTCGTGCCGAAACACGGCCATCGTCATCACTCCAGCCACGGTCGCCACTCCCAGCATCACCGACGATCCCCAAGCAAACCCGCGACTCCGCCCACTGGCCAGCATCACCGACGACACAGTAAATCCCTCCGGAATCTTATGCAGAAAGACCGCGATAAAAATAATCCAGCCCAGCGCCGGAGAAACCAGAAACCCCGAAGCAATCGCGATCCCGTCAAAGAACGTGTGGATCAGCAACCCAATCAGAACCGAATATCCCTTGTGCGCATGTACAAATTGCTCCGCATGCGTCTCTTCTCCAAAATGAAAATGCGGCGTGACGGTGTGCTCGAAAAAATGCACCAGCAGATACCCGCCCAGGATCAGAAAACCCGCATGCGACCCGCGCAACACAATGCTCTCCGGCACCATCTCCACCAGCGCCGTGGCCAGCATGAACCCCGCGCCCAGCGCAACAAAATACCGCAGATACGACCGCTCCCAATTCCGCTGGACGATAATCGCCCCGCCGAACACGTTGGCGCCCGCCGCCGTCAACCCCAGCAGCACACTGGTCACAATGGGAGACATTAGGAAAAGAAGAATAGCAGGAAGCAACGGCCGTGGGCGTTCGCTACGCCCACGCCCGCCAGCTTCACTTCGACGTCGTTGCTCCAGAAGTTGTCTCGGCCGTTGCTCCGCTCGTGGTTTCGTCCTGGCACCCGGACGACTCCTTGGTAACGATCTCGTACCCGTCAGGCGGCTGGAACGTCGCTGGATCCGGGTCGTTTTGGCTGAGATTGGTCAACTCCTTCGTCGTCTTGCCTTGCCTGGGATCGTCTCTGACGTCGCGCACCAATAGGCCATTCAATCCAACCGCAAGGGCCGTCCACATCTCCGAAGTGCTGACGAGGGGCGCATCGTTTCCCGCCGCGCCTGCGGGAATCGTCGTGGTGTAGCGGCGTCCATGCGCTTCGACCCCTTGAATCGACGCCGTTCCTAGATTCTCCGATGTCATCTTCGACTTCGGGCCACTGACCACCGGAACGTCGTCCCGCGTGCTTCTCGAGCAAGTACGTTCCGCCCCTGCGGCGGACATCTTAAATACGTGCGCGACTTTGCCCGGAGAGTGCCAGGTAGTTTGCGTCCGTGCCACGGGGTCATAGACGGAGACATGGGTTGTCTGCGTCTGGCCCGACGTGGTGGTCGTTGCCGTCATCTGCCGGCCCTGCGCGTCCAACGCTTTTACTTCCGTGAGCTCTCCCGTG
>Ga0302200_10000358_pt1 | contig 46168 bp, 64 predicted proteins | sample II_Bog_N3_1_FD_194585 | JGI IMG/M metagenome (GOLD analysis project Ga0302200, IMG submission 194585) | Peat permafrost microbial communities from Stordalen Mire near Abisko, Sweden - II_Bog_N3_1 | ecosystem: Environmental > Terrestrial > Soil > Wetlands > Peat | place: Sweden: Abisko...
GAGAGTGCTTTTGTTGATGTCAGTACGAAGTTGCATGTTTGGGATCTGAATTTTATCAATAGCTCTGTCACAACGTCCAGCGGCTTCTTGAATAGACGAACCTACGCCAATAGGGGCGCAAACAAAACCATAATTACCACTGGTGATAAGGGTTTTCTTGTTCTTAGAAAGCATCACATCATACATGTAAGTGTTACAAAGCTGTTCAAGGTTCTCAGGATCAAGCCCTTCTATTGGAATGTCTTTAGTTTTTGGCAGACGTATCTCGGTAGGATACGGCGGCACAGACAATAACACCGACACTCCAAACGGCGCCTCCCATTTAATCTCAGGTGTCTGCATAGAGGCTATTTTCTGAAGCATATCAGCATAGCCATGACCATACATCGAAGCTATCGTGGGATCGGCAAGATAACCAAAACGTGGCGTCCATTCTAATCCATAGGCTTGATCTTCTGTCAGGATAGTGTTAAGATCGATCATGCCGGTAAAGCTCACACTCCGAAGGATCGGAATAATCTTCTTCAGCCCGTCACAATAAAGCTTAGAATCTTCAGAAATCGCAAACACAAGATTTCCGCTGCATCCTGTGTTTGGGCCTTTGTTATCGTTCATGAACTTTTTCTCTTCAAGCGTGCAGGTAAGCATGTAGAAATTTTCACCGTTAAAAAATCCTGCTACAGAAGCCTCAGTGCCTTTTACAAATTCTTGCAGCAAGAACGGCATGTTTTTAGATTGCTTGTACAACAAGTCAATTACCTTGAGCATATCAGAAGCGTCTTTAGCTACGTAGGTTAATGACTTGTCTTCGCTTCCACCTGGGCCTTCGTAAGGCTTGTAAACGTATCGTTTACCTTCTTTCTTGATAAACGCCTTTGCCGCTCCTGTCTCGGTAAATTCCTGATATGGCGGCATCTTAATACCGACTTGCTCCATCGCCTCAATGCCTGCTTTTCTATCATCCTCGAACGTATGTTCAAACGTTCCATCTCCAATAGTAGGCGCATCCTGTCTTGACGCATCTGCTTGCCTAGCTCTGCCGGTAAGATCAAACAACGACAAATCATAACCTTTATACGACGGATACCCATATCCAGCCACCGTTCTGCGATGATCTAGCGATAGCTTCTTGGGGGACGGAATAAGTCCCCCAAGAACATCCTCATAGTCTGATTTGGACAAGTAGTAATCTACGTCATGGCCTTCTGCTAAGAGACGTAGCACAAACCACGCTCCCATGCCGTTATACGAGGACATTGCTATCTTCATGCTAGCCTCCAAAAGCTACTTTGTAATACATTTTCTTCCAGAAAAATACCCACTTAACATGGATTAATTCACGGATCAGATAGACCAGAGAAGGTTTAGGAAGTTTTACTCTTTTATACTGACCTCTCCAAAAACCAAAATCAGCATACTCTACGGAAATATTCTCTCCATCGAGAGGAATTTTGATGTAGAGTTTCCTATCTCCTACTCTGACAATAAGAACGTGTTTTGGAAAAACAGAACCCCATCCTCGGATAATAGATATACCCTGTGGAATAGGATCACATTCTTGTCGCTCTTTGATTTCTTGGAAAGCATCTAGGGGAATTTCCTGATCCCCTAGATCAAAGTTAGTACGTGTAATAGGCATTTTCCTACTCCTTTTCATTGCATCGGTTATTGTTACTGGTGACAGTTCTCTGGCATATCGTGTTGATCAGTGTGGCCGGTCTTTTTCTTGTGAACACTGTCACCACTGTTGGCGCCGTGATGCTGTGCGTGGTTTCCTGCTTGCTGTACACGCTCCTGCATTGCTTTTGCTTCTTTGAGTGAAAGTCCTGCGGATTGTCCTGACATGTTACCTCCTTGTTTAGTCGTTGATTGTTTTAGCAGGGTATACCTGATTAGCTATGATGTTCCCTGCTCCTGGAATAGCCTGTTGTAGAAGATCCTTGGCAAGCGGCTTGATATTATGCTTGCCTGTCTTGGTAGACTTCGTTGTGAAATTAATCGCATCTTGACCAGTACGAACCGCATCACCTGCGATCGGCCCCATGAGAGCAAGTGCGAGTCTGTCACCATGAGATGCGGTGATAAAACCATGCATGATACCCCATGAGCCAAAGTATGAGAGCATGTCAAGATACTCGGCGACGTACTGAGCTACGCTCTGAGGATGAGTTAGATGTTTGTAGTCACTTTGCATACCTTGTAATGCCCTGTCTGGAGAAGCTGTGCGAGCAAAAGTCTCGGCGGCTTTAAGCATCGGTGCCATCATTGGAAACATCAAGCCGACTGTGCCAGCAAGGCGCGCGATACCGATATAGTCTCCTGCTTCAAACTTCTTCTGTAACTCACGACGCATGAAGCGTTGTTGGCTTGAGACATAGCCATGAAACATTGTTAACATACGTGTCCAAGGATTACGAGTCGCATTTAGAGAGCGATCAAACGGACGCGAGATGAAAATGCGATCATTTGTAAAGTAGTACATTCCTTTGATCTTTTCTTCTCGTGTAAGCTCACCTTTGCGTTTAATGATTTCTTCAGGATCAAGACCAAGCTCTTTAAGCTCAAGGATAGCGCTCTTGTCACCTTCTACAGCTTTGGATGCCCAGTAGTTAGTAGCGTGATACCCCATTAGCGCCGAGGCTTTAAGCTGTGCCTTACGGATAAAGTTGAATCCTGGGTTATGAAAAATTTGCCCATACAAGCGTCCTGCTTCTGGCATTTCGATCTTAGTAGCAATACGGCCAGTCTCATTCAACATGTCCTCTGAAAGCATGTGAAAATTCTGTGAAGCAAACACAGCAGAAGCATCCATAAGTTCTTTGATCTCGCCGTTACCCATACCACCCATAGCTTTAGAGATGCTTTCTAGCGGCGTAGACAGAAGCGGATTCATAAACGTGCTTATGTGATTCACTGCAATCATAGGAGCAAGATACCACCGAGCACGTTGGGAAGCAAAACGCTCAATAACATTAGTACGTTCATGGACGTTAGAAGTATCAAACTTCTTCAAGTCCACGTGTAACGGCTCCATGTCGTTTGCTGTTCTATATTTATTCTCAAGCTGCAAAGCTTTCTTCATGTCAATCTTGACTTTAGATTGATCCACACCAGATAACGAAGCTCCTAGTTCGTTAACTTCCAGAGTCCTTGTGGCATCGTGAAACTGGTTCGAGGCAATATTAAGCAATGCATTCGCATGAGCCTCGGCAACAGGATCACCGCTCTCGTACAGAGGCATTATATCACCAATCAGCAGAGCATTGTTCTTACCAATGTTCTGATCATGTGAAAGCAGCCGAGCCTGTGCTATGATCTTACTCGAATACTCCGGCAACGTCATGTCAGCATTCTTAGGATCAAGACCGATAATCTGTGCAGTATGAGAGGCGGTAGGATGATTTTGGTTCTTCAGATCAGAATGAATCTTTCCAAGCGTAGACTGAAGTTGTGTAGAATCGTTCTTGATAACTTCATGCACGGCGTTAGCAGGCTTGTAAAGCTCATTCAAGATCTGCTGGCGTTTAAAGTCATAGTCTTTGAGTCTCGCTCCAGCTTTCATAGCCTCAGGAGAAAGCTTAAACTCTTCCTCTTGAGCAATAAAAGTCTCTCCAGCCATTTTCTTAACGCCAGAGCTACCGAGTTTATCCATTGCCCCACGAGAGAGATTACTGATCGCGTCTACTGCTCCACCGATAGCCATTACTGAACCTCCGCACTAGCCATTACTTTACGTACTCTAGCCATTAACTTGGCTACTTTGTGAGCATCGCCGCTGAGATAAGCATCCATCTCTTGATCGTGAAGAAGCTTTAACGAACTTTCGTAGCGTGTGCGCGCTTCAATAGCAGCCTTTGACTTGCCAGGATAGAACTCTTTGCCTTTAGCAATGTCGAGTTTGTGCGCGCTCTCAATCAACCTAGAATCACGTTGCCACTTAGAAAGCGAGTTTTCTCCGTGTATTCCAGGTTGAGAGGAGCTAAACACATTCCGTTTACCGTACTGTTTATACCACTTCGAGCGTGTGAAAATATCTACATGGTTTTGAATCGCTTGACCAAACTCATCAATCTTCGCTGTAGTAGGACGTGAGCCAAGGAGCTTACTCATCTTAGGACTGTTCATCAAGACTTCTTCAAGCTTGTTTGCTACAGCTTTAGGAAGTTTGCTTCTGTATGAGTGCATGTAGGCTAAGAAGTTTGTATAGTCTCCGCCTTGAGTGTTAGCTTTCTCGAAGGTTAAGCCGTAGTCTTTGAGAGGATTGAAGTAAGTTCTCAAATCATCAGCTAGTGCATGTGCAACGCTAACGTCATCATCGTTCTTGCCAGCTATATCGGCGACGTACTCTTGCCAAAACTTAGCAGAGCTCTTGCCACCTTTAGCTCTTGCTGCTGCATCTGCGGCGACGTTCCAATTAAACGAGATGCCCATTTGATAGCCAGTAACACGTCCAGTCTTGTCGTAGTCATAACGAGACTCCACACGTCGTGAAGCAGTCTCGATAGGCTGATTCTTTGCAACGTTCTCTGGACCTGTGACAAGCTTATCCTCAGCAGCTTTTCTGACAGCTTCGGTACGACGTTTAAGCATCGTAGCTTCTGCTACTTTTTTTGCTTTCTCAGCGCCACCAGGATGCTCTTTGAAAGCTTCTTGCTGCTTCGCAAGCTCCTGTTCCCACTCCTGTTTTCCAGCAGGAGTCTTCATATAATCTTCAAGCAACTCCTGTCCTTTCATCTGCTGTACTTCAGGAACATGAAGATCCATCTCTATGGCGGCTTGGTTAGCTTGGGTGTGCAGAAACTCTATCAAACCTTTAAATTCTCTTGACTGTGGATCAAGATCTTTCAGCATCAATCCACGTTCTTTGAGATAGTTATGAATCATCGTCACAGCAGAAAATACAGGTTTATAGTGCGCAGGATCGTTCTTGATCTGAGCCTTGGCCCATGCAATATGCTCTGCTTCAGTAATAGGCGCACGCTCTGTCATAACAACTCGTGCAAGAGCTTCTTCGTAGATAGAGTGTTGAAGTGACATTCCTCCAGCAGCGATATTCGATGCCATTTCACGGCGGTGAGCTTCTAAGTACTCGTCAGGAGTAGCAGAACGCTTTCCTTGCATCCCAAGTTCAGCCTCACGCTCCGCCGCTGACATAGAAGCTTTCTCAGCTCCTTCAGGAAGCATATCAACTAACTTAGACACGCCTTTACCTGCAAACGAGAACAGTGTTCCCGCAGCAGCAAACTGTAACACCGTCTTCCAAGCATCTTTTTCATCCTTCGCATCAACAGTAAGATCATTAAAGATAAGACCTTCAGTTCCATAGGTTAACATCTTAGCAGCAGTTTGGCCTAGTTTCGTAGCACCAAGAGTCTCAGTAAGATTCTTGATAATTGGAACACCTTCTCCAGCCTTACCGACTAAGCCTATGCCAAGCTCTGAGGCTTTGCCGATAGCGCCAAAGAGAGGAAGTAGCATAGCATTCTCTACCACAAACGAGGATGCTTTCTCAGTAAACGTTCTCGCGGGAGTTACATCACGCCAGAAGCTTTGCTGAGAGGATATATCGTGCATCCACTTAGAACCACCAGTGGGATTACGTTCGCCGGTTTCTTCGATAGTTTCGGATACTCCTGTGAGTAGGCCGTCTTCTTTCACACGATTGTGCATGTTTACAAACAGGTTGTAGAAACCTGTCAAGCCTGTCAGATCACCACTCTTGATTGAGTCCTCAAAGGCTACAATAGGAAGCCCAGCAACGTTTGTGATACTGCGTACAGCATTCATTGTAGAAGCAATGGCGCTATCTTCACCATGCAAAGCGCCTTTGAAAAAGCCTCCGCTGTACGCCTGCGAAGGATCATAAGATAAACCAGTCTTCCAAGCATTACGAAGCCATATGTCCTTAGACAGAGGAGGAGCACCCATCTTCTGATACAGCGGCGCCAGCGTTTCATCGTAGTATTTTGATGCTATCTGCGTTTTTGTAGCGTCGTCTTTGCCAGAGAATACCGGCGCTTCCTGTGCCCAACGACTCATACTGTTTGCTAGACCGTCATATGGATCGTCAAACAGAAACGGATTCAAGCTGGTGTCTTTCACAGCTTGAATCTTCTCGCTATCGTGTAACGAGTTCAACGAATGATACTTCTGCCTAATCTCCGAGACCTGAGACTGGCGGATAAAATTACCCATCTCTTCTTGCAACGCGCCACGAAGATTAACGCTTGTGCTAGTCTGATTTTGACTTGTCCGGGTCGAAGAATCTTTCGAGCTTCCTGGCATCTTTATTAACGGAGTCAACGGTTTGCTCGACGTTATGGCTGAGGATACCTTCTCCGTAGTGCGCTTTAATAAGGAGTCTGTCTGTTGTTGAAACGCCAGACTTCCAGGGAGCGCCTGTTCTGGGGTCGAGGTCGGTACTTGGGGTTGTGCTTGTGCTAGCTGCTCCGCCACTTTGTACTCCTTCGCCTACTTTAACTGTGGGAATCTGAAGACGCGAATCGGTTACATCTACACCGAGACCTTTTGCTATGACGTTACGATTGAGAGTAAAAGCGTTCTTGGCTTGTTCATCCATAGCGTCCATGCTTTGAAGCTGACGCCGGATCTCAGCACCACGACTCGCGCTTGCTTTATCTAACTCATTGTTTAGTGCTTGACGACTTTTCTGATTCTCGGTGATAGCTGTCTCATAATTCTTCTGAGACTCGTTAAAAGCTTTAAGCACTTCAACTGGATTACCTTGTTTAAGCATTTCAAGAGAACGATCAGCACTTTTCCTGTAGGCTTCGAGACTAAGAGAAGCTGCGTTATTCTTATCATCCTGCTTATTTTTAAGAAGCTGCGTGTCGATCTTAGAATCAGCCTCTATAGCTGCCTTACGAAGATCAGCGGCTTTGTTAACTTCTGCCACGTTGAGATTACCTTCCGCCCGCATTTTTTCAACCCAAAGAGGACCGAGAGCTTTGACAGTTTCAAGACGTTCTTTATTCTGGTTCTGAATAGCTGCGATTTGATTTTGTGCTAAGACGTTTGCCGCCATCCCCTGTGGCTGGCCTTTAGCAAAAGCTTCGCCAGCGACTTTACCACGAGCCTCGTTCTGTCTTTGCTGCTCTTCTTTCATTATTTGGCGCTTCTCTTGCCATGAGTGAGCCTCCTTCATCGCAGACATCGCAGCCATATGCGCTGGAGTTTTATTCGATTCAGGATCAGTATAGCTGATATCAAAACCTTTGACTAGTTCTTTTCTTCTCTTAGGATCAGCAAGGATAGCCTCTTTAGTCTTTGTATTTTGATCAATCATCTCCTGAGCCTTTGTCGCCATAGCTTTGTACTGAGCTTGAGCAGGATCGTCTGGTTTAGAATTCTGCATCAAAGACTGAGCAGACTCTAATTGCTGTTTGGCTTCGTCAATCATTTGTTGAGATTGTATAAGCTTAAGTGCAGAGTCTTTGATCTCGTTCTGCTTAATCTGCGCTTCCTTCGTGACGACAGCGCCGATAGCATTGGTAGCGCCTGTGATAGCATTACCGATGCCTTGAAGCTTTGCGGCCTTTCTGCCAACAACTTGACGCTGATCCATCGGCCTGTCTTGATGAGGACCAATAGGCTGCTGTAACGACGAAGGCACCTGCATAGCATGTCCACCTTGCACAGGCGTTGTCGCTGATTGAGTCAAGCCCTGTGGAAATGGCAAGGAGATATTCTGAATCAGACTTGCAATATCAAGTCCGCCGTTAGCTTGTGCCGAGGGTGTTGCTGGTACACCTTGTACTTCTGCTGCGCTTGGAAAAGGCATTTTTAACTCCTATGCATAAGTTGAAAGACCGGGAAGATCGTTCGCGCCAGTAGAACCAAGTGAAGAAGGCACAGGACTGGCGCCGCCGAAAGAACCCATCTTTGATGCTACACCCATGCCTCCTGTGACCTCATCAAGCCCCATAACATCTCCTGCTACAGAACCAACGTCACCAAGAACCTGTCCGATCATATTAAGCGGGCTAGAGTCTGACACCTGCTTCGCTGCTGTAGGAGCAATGCCCATAAGCATTTGCTCAGTCATTTGCTCTTGGTTTTGTATCAGCGAATTACTTTCTCCTGCAATCATACCTGTTTCCTGGGCCTGAAGGTTTGCATTACCGATTGCTGCAACAGAGGAATTAGATCCTACCCCTCCAGCACCAAGAGACATATCAAGGTTAGACTGAGCCTTAGCTTCTTGAGGCTGAAGGCTCTGGATATAGTTCTGCAACACAACAGAGTTTGTGCCACTCATAGAGTCGAGAAAAGAATTTAACGATCCTCCTACGCCAGCGCCGTAAATATCACCAAGCTGATTCCCTAGCGCCCCACCCCCATTAACAGAAGGAACAACAGAAGTCGGCATTGCTCCTGTGGATGCTGTCGCAGGAATCAATGGATTCGATGTAGTTGCTTGCGCTGTTCCTGTGCCTGCTATTGGATTAGGAGTAGCGATAGCAGGAAGCTTAGCCTGTGTTCCAGCGCCAGGAGTGGTTTGGTTGTTTCCTGCTGGATTCGAGTACGGCACCATGTTATTTGTCGCCATGCTAATTCCCCATTCTCAGGCGAAACCTGCGAGTTGTGGTAGATTGATCTCGGTTACGTTGTGAGGTACGCTGGAAGATAAGTCCCGGCGCTCCTTCGATACCGCTGCTGGTTTGAAACTTTTGATCGCCGTATAACGATGTGTGAAGTTCGTTCTTTTTATTTGCTAGATTCACCTGCGGCGCAATTCTGATAGCTGCGGCATATTCTACAATCTCCATCCACTCATCAGCCATCATGATCTGCTGCGCCGAGAATGCTGCTGTGCTTGGAGCATCGTCAATAACAACCTGCGTCAGTGGATGCTGAGTCTGATAACGCATAAACACAGGATACGCACTGTCTGGCATTGATGCAATATAAATCTGGTTATTATTCCGTGTCCAGTACATCGGTAAACCAGGAATGTTAAGCAAGACCTCGATTGAGTCTACGCTACGATACTTCAAATCGTAGCCTGCGTTTGTTACAAGATTTCCTGGCCCTGGAGCGGCGTAACCGCTGTTGTAGACGAAGAAAGAATTAACTTTACTAAGATCCAACGGCGCTTCAAGAGCTTGCAAGAAGAAACTCGGTGTGTAGTTATTCTGATACGCTACTAGATTAGTAATCGGTCCCGTATCCTCAAGCAACGGGTGTTTGTAATCTGTGGTCAACTCAAGCACTGCTTTCCTGATAGCCTCCATCATAATGACAGGCGCCACGGTACGATTCATCAAAAGTCCACTGATTCCTGTCGTACAATCCTGAGCAACAAAACTCATAGTAGACTCCTTAGAATACGTACACTGTAGCGTTTACTGTGTTATCAGATGGTGTGATTGTGATCAAATTCTCGTCCGGCGCTGACGGTTGCCAGATGCGTAAATCTTTGTCTGAACTCACGACGTGTGCTCCGATTGGTTGACGAAGAAGCTTGTGGTTAATCACTAATGATCCTGACGCCGGCCATGTATAATCATTATCTGTCGTTCCTGTGGCGCCAATGCGAATAAGATTCCCTGAACCGTTTCCTTTGTCAAACTTATTGTATTGTCCTGTCGCATCCTTACTATTCGGAGTTCCCATGTCAATATTACCTGTGAGAACTTGCTGGGCTGACTGAACCCACTGTCTGTGTGAGTTATCAAGCTTATGTGCGAAAGTGTTTGGATCATAAGGAAGCATTATACTGGCCTCTGTGCTGGATCAAATGAACCGAACCATGCTACTTTAATAACTCGAAGTTGTGCAGTCCCGTTATCAGGAAGTCCTGAGACAACAATCTGAAGTTGTGGAGCATGCACGGTAAAAGCTCCAGAAGAATTTACGGTTGTTGGAAAAATCTGAAGTTCGATAGGATTACTGTTCAATGTGTTAAACTGGGTTGCTGAAAGAGTCACTACAGCAAATACTACACCACTGAAACTAAAGGTTACTTGCACATCCTCAGAAAAGTCTCCTACCAGCGAAACATACAACGCGTCGATTGTTATATCTCTCCCAAAAGCAAGTTCCTCTTGTGCAAACGTCACACTACTTGCTTGAGAGATAGCGTTTATATTCGTCAAACCTTCTTGCAAAGCAAAAAACTGTGGCGGAGCAGTAGTTGAACTAAGAAACGAACTGGCTTCAAGTTGTATACCTACGACAGAAAGACTTTGATTATATTTATTAGCCCCTGCTGAAGTATTACTAGAAGCAAAAACTCCAAGAAACTCTGTCGCAAGAACAGGTCGTACAAGAGTATTTGGAATGATTACTGGATAGGTAAACGTAACCCAGGAAGCGTTACTTGTGTTATAAGCAAAGATATTTACATTGGTTACTCTTTGGAGACCTATACCTTGTGAAGGTACGACAGCCGGAGCCAGAAAATTCACAAGAACAAAAGTATCACCACCTATGTAGACTGAACAAGTGTTCGCGCTGAGTAACTTAAAAGAGTTACCTGAAGCAATTGCTTGAAAAAGCAAGGCTTTTATCTTCGCACCGATTGAAGATATAGAAGAGGAGATTTGGTAAACATCCGAGTTACCAACGTAAGCTCCAGTCTGGTCATATTGACACACAAGACTTGAAATCTGCGCTCCTTCTCCTTCATCGCCGAGACCGATGTGAGCAATAGCAAAAGGAAGAGTAGCATTACCAGTCGGAGTTGCATAGCTAATTCCTTCTGAGCGGATGATAAACGCCGTGCCACTTGTGACAATGAGCCCAGAAAGATAATCAGCTATATCAGCAAGTTGCTCAAAGCCAGCACCAGTAATGTTACCTGTGAGATCCAGTGGATTCCAGTTATCAAGCTTTCCTGCTGTAGTCCAAGCAAAGATCATATCTGTCGATTGAATTACGGTTCCCGGCGCAGGAATAAGACCAAGTCCAATCAGAGAACCGGTGAACTTTCTAAGTACACGCACACCTTGATATGTAGTGGAAACTACGAAAGCACCAGGACCGCCATATTTGATAATCGCAGGTCCAATATTACCTATGTAGAGTGTTCCACCAACAGCTGTGATCGAAGCTTGTGTTGGAAGCAGAGTAGAAAGTACAGTACCACTTCCAGCTCCATCTGAACCACCTGTGAGATTTCCAAAAAGTGGCTCATGAAAAGGAAAGAAATAATAAAACAAATCCGGCCCAGTAATCGTTGAGCGATCTTGAACAGTGATGCTATTTCCTATGGCACCAGGAATAATCGCTGTAAGCACTAAAGCACTGTGACCGCTGTCAACTTCTGCTGTCACATTTGCATCAGGAGGATAAGTTCCAGTACCTTTTATATCTGAAGCCATCGTATTTAAAATAAACGCTGGTCCTGTAGTAAGCGTTGGTACTGGTGCAGCAGATAAAGCCATAAACGATAAAGGACGACAAAGATAACCTGTGTTCGCATCTCCGGCAGATATAAGTTCAAAAGAAACAACAGAACCACCAGGCCCAACCTCAGTGATTAAAACTTGCGCATTTGCTCCTGTATAACCTGAAACTTGCCCAATCAATTCATATAGCTCTCCAACATTAAAACCAGCTCCTCCCCCACCAAAACAAGAGATCAAAGGCCCGATACTTAATGTATCGTCTGTAAAATTATGTCTCACCCCGCCTGCCGCAACCTCTATAACTTGACAAAGTGTAACCCCAGCAAGAGTGGGTGTTGTTGGAGTAATACCGTTACTCTCAACAGTGTATGTAGCAGTACCGCTCGGCCCATTAATATTAAGTATCACATCGCTATTCTGTGTATATACAAGAGCCGCAGCTCCTACTGCATAGTTCCAACCAGCTACACCAACACTAACCGGAAGATAGGAAACGTTCACGTAGTTAGCGGTAAAAGAATCTGGTACAAGAGTGAAACCTATGATATTGCCACCGCCTCCAACAGCAGTAACAATGATTTGAGCGGTTACATTCGTTCCTTGTTGAATCCAATAAGTCGAACCGACTGAGTAGTTAATACCTCCTGTTACAGTTAAAGCCGTAATAATTCCAGGAAGACTAAAAGCAGTATTCGAGGGACTTCCAGAAGTTGCACCTGTGAGAGTTGTTACTCCAGTTATAGTAACCGTCGCCCCAGTTCCCGGCGTTGCAGAACTGGTAGTCTGAAGCTGCAACGAGATTGATGCCGCCGTGTCTGGTGTTAAACTATTAAACAATGTATAATTTAGCGTATCATTATAAAACGTCGCCGGATTTCCAGGAATCCAAGAAGTCATGTAGAACGTATATGCTACTCCAGTAGGAGAACCTGCTACTGCGACAGCAGTATAACCAAGAGCGTAGTTTAATGTACCATACTTAGGACTATAAAAGTTTCCAAATCCAATCAGCGTCACACCAACAATACCGTTCCAGAGAACAGGAATCTGCACTGGAACAAGCGATGCTGCGACTAACTTATTGTCTACTACTATGAAGCCATCGCACTGTGTAAAACACCGTGGATCAATGTAAGCTGGCGGCGCAGACGAATCCACGCCGCCAAATGGAGCTTCTATTCCACCATAGGTAACCTCAAGTCCGATGTTACCGTTTGAGAGTTCCTCTGTTTTGATATGCCCCACTAGAAGCCTCGCTTACTTAGTACCGAGATACAAGTCAACTTCACCAGTAAATGTGCCGCCGAAGGTTACAGGTCCAGAGAGCCAACCAAGTTCTCCGAACGTTATCTGTTGTGTACTAGCAGTCCATGTCCAAGTGTAAAGTCTGCCAGCTTCGTCTGTGATTGTAAAGGTGTTCGTGGACGTACCACCTGTCCACGAGCCACCTTTGACTTTGACGTTTAACGTACCGAAAGGAGTTGATCCAGCTTGTGTTACCTTCCAGATACGGCCTGTGAAATCATTTGCCACAAGCTACCTCCTTTCTTAGTTAAGGTTATAGGAGCAATTCAACATCACTCCATAAAAATTGATCGTACCGCCAGAGCCGGCGGTGAGATTGATATTAACAAGAACTGCTGTGTCTCCTGCTTGTGCTGGTACAATCATTGCAGGCGAGGTTACAGGAATGTTTGTAACCTGAGGCTGTGCGCCAATAGCAGTAGGCAGACCGTTTGCACCAAGCGCGATTATATTAGTCACAACCGGTGCTACAAGATTCTGAAACTGTGTCTTTGTAAGTGCAGCTGTAGCTGCGCCTGCTGTTACAGCCAGCACTTGATAGACTACATCTATCGAGTTGACTTGCCAACCTTTAGCAAGCGGTCCACGCTGAACATTACCAAGAGTTGCAAGCTGTGCTGCTGTGAGAGGCGGAAAACCAGCAGAAAGTCCTAGAGGCCCACCAGTATTTGCTACAGTAGAAGGACCAGGAACAGAAGCAGCAGTTCCAAACTGTTCTTGATCAATCGCTGATGATGCGTAAACACCAGAGCGCAAAGTTGTTGCTTCTGGAGATTTGAAAAACTTAGCTGCCGCAGTAGAAGGAACTGTTACGTAAAGCAATCCTTGTGCGGGAGCCGCAGGTCTGGTTGCCACAGCAGCAAAGTCCACAAACTCGTCTGCGCCAATCCAAAGATGTGCGTCAGACTGTGGAGTTCCTTGTTCCCATTTACCCTCAGTAAAACTCATTTTGTCACTCCTCGCGGCACGCCGCTAGATTAGAAAATCTTCTACTTCTTCTGCAAAATCTGGATGACGAAGCTTATCTACAGGAACGAGTTCTTCTTTGCCGTCGGTCAAGACTTGTGCTATCCTAACATCCCGTTCACCGATAAGTCCCAGTTTACCATTAGAGTCCTGACATTCAGGACCAAGCAGCAAGCCTCGTTCCCATTTCATAACTGCTATCTTCGTTTTCTTGTCACACCGATCGCAGTAATGCCACGGTCCTGTCCAGAAGGTATGTCGAAGTCCGGTTTGTGCAAAGAAGCTCATTTAGAATCCTTTTAGCAGATCGGGGCCGGGAGCAGGCTCGACCCCTTTCCACTATTCGTAATGATGCTCTATTACGAAACTGTTTACGGTCCCTGAGTCCCCCAGACTCCCTGCCACCGTGGGCACCAAGCAGCAACTCTCATACGAGTCTTCTGCTTGATAGCGTCGGTATCAAAATCATCATCAAAGTCTGTAGTAGGCTTTTCACGATTAATGACTTCCAGAGCATGATCCGCCTTATCTGCGACAAGATACCATGCGCTAGGAGAGTTAAGCCACGGAACCTCGATGTTCTTGTAATCCTCAGGCAACAGAGAGTTGATGGTGTTATCTGCTGTATAAGGCTTACCAGAAGAACCGAGGATCTCACGAACTAGGAAGCGTAATTCAGGAGGCGTGATCAAGTTAACCCAACGCAGTCTGATCGGGAAACCCATGTTGTCAATCATACGCGCTGCGTGATTAGTGGCAAGTTGCAGACCAGCAACCGAGAAATCTACGTCCACCGAGGGACGGTTAGGATATGTACCCGGCGCTGAGATAACACCCGCTGCTCCAGGAGCGATCTGCGTAGCCTGTGCTCCGCCGAGAAGAGCGTGAGTATTGTAGAACAAAGGATTACCGTCAAAAGTCGTAACCGCTGACGTGAAGCCTTGATTAAACACATTCCACGCGATCATCTCTTTGGTGAACGCTGCGCTACGAGCAAGCAACGTCGGTCCTTTCTTGCCGACAAGACCGTATCTGTCATCATCGTACAATTCCTTGGAAGTTCTAATACCCAAGGAATACGTGAGTGGCTCGACTCTCTTGGAAGCGCCCTGCTTCATTTCTGTATAAGCGGTCGAACTATTTTCAGGTTTTTCTTGAAGAACCGAAATCCCGGCCATTTCAAGCTCTTGCTCGTACTCAAATTCCGAATCTACCTCGTGAAAGACTTTCGGATAATCTGAAGCTTTGAGCTGGTTATCGAGGCTGTCAAAGTAGATTTTCCTCAGCCCCGGCTGCATTAGTTGTGAAAACTTCGCTCGTACTTGAGGCATGTTAAATCTCCTTTGAGTTAGTTAATCTGGATCGCGGTTGTAAGGAACTGAAAGTAAACAGGATAGTTAAGACCCGAGCCAAGAGGAAGAGCCACGATCTGTACAACCGCAGAGCCACCTGTTTTGGACTTGTCTACATACCAAGTTCCATCACCTGTGCTCTTGGTCAAGCCATAGCTTTTACCAATGTCAGACTGTACTGGAGTCCAATCAGCAGCGAGAGCGCCGGTAAGATTGTCAAACAACGCCGAGAAGATGCTGTCTTGATTCGGCGTCATGTAGAGAGTACGCCCATCGGATACAGGAGTACCGATAGCAATATTGACACCGCTCGGTTGTCCAGGAACGTTGCCATAAGTTGCAATGGCGATATTGCCTGTAATTCCACCAAACGGAGGCACAGGCGCTCCAGCACCGGCGCTACCGAGATTAAGTCCAAAGGATTCTGAGATACCCAGAATCCCAGCTGCTACAGTCGCGCCATCCCAAGCTTGTACAAAACCTGAGGCGTTCAACTGTACCGGAGTTCCAGATAGAAAAGTCTGCCCCGCCGCTTCGTTATTGGAGACAGTAAATGGCGTGGTTCCCGCCTTCTCCAACACTTGAATAATCGGCAGATGAGTAGTGAGGTTTGCCGCCATAGTACTCTCCTCTGTTTTCTGCTTTGGGGCATCCTGCTATGCCGCGTTAAGGTTTAGTTACATAATCGGATCGTAATAATCCAATCCACCACCGAGAGTGGGAGTTTCTCCAAGCTCAAACGTGCCTTTTACACGAGCTGAAGGAGGACGCCTGTTATTACCAAGTTGACGCTGAGAAAGCTCTAAGCCTCTACGACGTTTGCCATAGAGAATACGCTTGTGAACTCTCATGCACACTACGTCAACGTACATGTAGTGGCCCTCGGAGTTAAACGGTAGAGGAATCTTGAAATCAGGATGAATGTGCTCTGGCTTTAGATACTCGTAACCTTCAGCCAAAAGTTGACCAATACGACGATTATCTGTTGAAGCCCACACACATTCAAACTCAGGATCTTTCAACTTCATGTTCATGTAATCAGGAAGATCATGGTCGATTACAGGAATGTACATTTGCATGTTGTAAGAGTCGGCTTCGGTGATTTTAGACCAGTCCGGCTCTTGTGGTTGCGCCGCAGCTACAGCGGCAGCACGATTTTTCTTGAGAATTCCTTCAATCACTTTCTCAAGTTCGGAAGCGTTTTTCGTAGGCTCAAGCATCGCAGCAGCAAGTTCTTTTGCTTGCGCAGGTTCCGTTATAGCAGGAGTTTTATGGTTAATTTCAGACATTAAGCGTACCCAATCCCTTCTTCGTCCAGTATCTTAGCGTAATCAGCAGGTTTCATTCCAAGAAGACGAGCTGTTTTGAGAACTAATGGATCATTCTCAAGGCCACGGAGAGTAGAGGCTTTGTCGTCAGCAGCACCGCTTGAGCCAGCAGAACCATTAGAGGTTCCGTTTGTGCTTGTAGATCCAGCGAAGCGACTCTTGATCTTGCCTTCTACAATCTCATCATTGTGACGACCAAGAACTGTAAGATAACAGTTCTTGATAACAGAGGGATCATTCCGAGCCTGAAGCGTTTGACCGGCGATAAGAGTGTCGATTTCTTTTTTGATGTCGCCGTGGTAGTACTTGAATTCTTTCTCATCTTCAAACACTTCACGACGAATATTAGCAGCATTCAGTGTCAAGATAGCCGAAGTATGTCCCTGAGTAGCCTTGGCTATAGCAGCTTTTGGATCAGTCAGAAACAATTCCTCAATCTCAGCATCAGTTTCTTCTTGCGTCCTAGAGTTCTTGAGCCTCAACGCTGTTGCTGCTTCGGCGTCTTCCTTGTCTTTATGCGCCTTAGACTGCGTTTCCATGATACTCTTAAGTCCATTAAGAGTCTCCATCAGCTTCGGCATCTGCGCCGCTGCATCAGCACCAGCTTTGATCTGATTCTGAAGCTCGTCAGGAAGAGTGAACTCCTCTGTTCCATCTTCCTTTGGTTTTTTCTGCCATGAAAATAGTGCCATTAGAGTTCGCCCCTTTCTTGTGAAGCTTGATACTGTTCCAGCTTACTTGCTACTCGTTCATTTCGATCTTCGATTTCTTTTAACACTTGTGGAAGTTGAAGAACCGAGTTAAAAGACTTGAGTTGCGTTACTTGAATCCTTGTTTTAGCTGCAATAACCTCATCAGAGTCTAACAGATTTAAAGCGCACATAGCTTCATACGCTTCTTGTCTCACTCTACTTAGGTAAGCCAGTACCGGCTGGAACTCCTCCCGCTCCCACAACTCCTGAAGGGACTTGCGATACGGGAGAAGATCCCCTACTTTGCTGATTTCCATTACCTGCTCCTGCTCCAGGCTGTGCCTGAGCCATTTTCATGGCAGCTTCGACAATCTGTTCCACGGAAGGAAGCTGTGTTTCAGTATTGTCTGAGTTAAAAGAACGCAGCAAAGCTTGCATAGTAGCCCTTGTTGCAAGAAGAGATTCGCAGTAGTACATTTTAAGGTCGGGTGGAATGTTCGGAGTAGTGATTGCTTGGATCATTTGAGACTGTGAAGCGTAGTAGCGATCCAGGCGATCAGAGAGCAAGATGCCGTTCTGACGCTCAAGTTCTTTGTTCATAGAGGCGCTAGATGGACGAAGCCGTAGTCCAAGAGTGCCGTCTTTATAGAGTTCCAACGCTTTCTTAAGCTTATCAGCGGAGTTGTTATACTTCTTAAGCTTTTCTCCAATTCCAAAGTGTGAATACATCGTCAAAAACTTACCGCCAAGCTTAACATGTGATGAGCGTATATCACCAGTTCGGAGACTGTTTCTGTTGTTTTGTTGCATCATCACCATGCTAGTACCAGCGGCGCTGTAGATACCGCGCTTCTGGTTTACAATGCCGCCGCCAGTACCACCCATCGCAGGATCTACGCCAGTACGTTCTTTAGCGATAGCCATGTGAAATTGATCAGGACCATCATTGTAGCCGACGTCTACTCCAGTCTTAATCCACTCTACCTCATCCTTACGTCCAGGAATAGCGACACCAGGAAAAATATCAAGTATCGAAGAGAGCTTCGACTCGGGATCCACACGCCATGCTCCGAGCATAGCATAGTTACGATTGTCTGTGCGCCAGTTGTTGTTCTGCGAAAGCTCTTTCTGTACCATATGAATCATCTCAGCAAACCCAGTGCCAAGATAAGACTCGTCATCGTAGGCAAGCTTCGAGTCCTGGTACGGAAGCATATTCTTGGGATAGTTATTAAACACTATCCATAAAATCTTCTCAGTCGCCTTGTGGTACTTCGCCTGAAACGCATACGTCAAGCCGTTCAGAATAAATGTAAAGTGGACATTATACACATACCAGCGAGCAGCGCCAGTATCGACTCCACTAGAATCAATAGAAAATTGCGCATTTATCTCACGTTCCATTTCTGTTTCTTGCACGGCGTCAGGACGATTGAGCAAGTCGTCTATGTCAGATTGTTTGTAATAAGGACTCTTGGATTTAAGATCCTTAACAGCCCAATAATCAAGAGATTCAATATGACCCATGAATTTCATGTTTTCGAGCTTCGGAACTGAAGGATCAAAGATGAATCTGTTCAGCGGCATCAGTTCAGGATGAGGGCCATCACGTTTTGTGAAGATATGGTCTGTAGATGTAACCGGCTCTTCTCCTAGTCCACCGCTGCCATAGAGACGCTCAACCTGTTCCTCATACTCGTATGGAGAGTAGATAACTCCTGTGCCATATTTAATAGCGCTATGCCACGAACTCTGCTCGACCCTGTATAAATCAAGCTCGTCAGGATCATAAGCCATGTCCATGAGGAAGTTTTGAATTATGCTCTTGAGTTCCTCTGTATCCTTCGTCGGCAAATCCCCAGACATTACCGCAGACCACAACGGATCGTACATATAAATGCCGCCCATAACACGAGCGAGCAACTCATCACAGGCAGTGCCGATAACAGGAATTACCAGATTCGCAGCGCCAGGCCAAGGAAAGTCCTTCGTCTCATTCTTAGGCTTAGCCTTGTATAACCGCACATACTCAGGCAGCTTCTCAGTCCTGAAAGTCTGCAAGCGTCTATCAAGATGAGCGCATTTATCCTTGATAAACATACACAGGTCAGCGTAGTTATCCTTGCCAAAAAGCTTCTCGGTAACTAACGTAGGCGGTTGATAGGGCATTAGCTTCCTTTTACACCTTTGTATTCCTTGGCTACTGATGCTTGACGAGATGCTCTATGCGTCTCAGGAGTGGTATCAAGATTCTTGTGCAGATAAGTACTTTCTCTTACTACTCTTGATCTTTCTGGAGTGCTGGGATCAGTCGTCATAATCCCGTACATTTCACGACTACTTATATCCTTAGCGATTCCAGTCTTGTTGCCTTTGTTCTGTTTGACAAGCCTGTTAGACGTTACTTCGTCTTGCGCAGTCTCTCTCATGCCCTGTTGCTGAGAGGCTATACGTTTCTTTCCTTCGGCCTTCACATCAATACTATCGTCTGACATCTCCATCCTCCTTTTACTTCACTTCCTCGGTCTGCGCGGGTACAGAAGTTGTAGTAATTTCACCTGTTGTGATCGACTTCATAGCAGGAAGCTTCGGTGTTGGAAACTGCGCTGCGTAGCTTTTGAAATCAGCTACAAGCAAGTTCATAAACTTGTAAAAAAATGTATACCACGGATTACCGTTTGGTGCAGGTAAAGCCTGCACCAAAGCCGAAGCGATCTGATTAGCGACATAAAAGATAAGAAGCCACTGCTCAACTTGAGTCGTGTTCATGTTAAACCTCTTACACTGTTACTTGCTCGTCGATTCTTCTAGTCCCAACGTTTGAACCAGTACGTACTGCTGCGTTATAACCATTCTTCCACTCTTCAAGACGCCCAAGTTGTACTTCATGTGCTGTAAGTCTCGTATCAAAATGTGCGTGATCTGAGGCATTTGTCTTCAATCCTTCTACAGCAGTTGCAACTTTCTCAGACAATGTTCCCCACATCACACCACCGACTCCCACTACACCAACAAGAGTGATGACAGAGACAATCGCTGATATAGCAGCCCAGTTAATCTCCACTTTTTCTCCTATGCTGCTGATGCAGCCATACGACGTACGAACTTAGCACGTTGCTTGGACATGAAGTCTTCGATATGTTCTTGAGAGCGTGTGTCAAATTTCCACACTTGAGGACCGTAGCTTATAACATCAAGCAAGTCGATTAAACCTTTTCGCTGACCATAGTTTTCAGCTTCTTCTTTGAACTCGGTGCAGTTGTTAGCATCCAGCCAGAGTTCGTGCGCCTCGACCGTAGGGATAAAGTTCTCGATTCTCTCAGCCTTGGCGCCAGCATTCTGTGGAGTCTTGAGAGGAAGAAAAACAATCGCTGCTATCTCAGGTCGTGAACCTTTATGGTCTGCGACAAACTCGTTGAGATGATAGAGCAAGTACTTCTGCGCTGCTACAGCCTCGACGTAGACCTTTGTAAGCTTCCATTTCACAGCAAAGAAAAAGACAGCTTTGACAAACTCCTTGATGTCTACAGCCTTAGCCCACTGATCGAGCAGATAGATTCTACGAGGATCACGACTCACACCAGTCACCGCGATAGCATGACGGCATCGTCCTTCTTTACCTGCCTCTTGTCCAAGGTGTGAGCCACCATGATTAGGATCGACAACCATGTAACGATCGAGGTTACGTGGGAATATATCTTTTTCTACATCTCCATCAGCTACGTGATGACGGATAGTTATTCTGTACTGCTGAGGCTGCGAAAGCTCAAAGAGACGTGACGCTGAGGATTCTTTGGGAATCGAAAGAGCGCCAGTAACTTTCTCGAAATTGAAATATCTAAAGTCCGCCATATTAAACCTGGCTTTAGTCGGATCAATAGGATAGTTGAGAAATTGACAAGAAAAATGATAGCTACCAAGACGGCGCTTCCAGCGTAGAAGCTTCTCACGTGTGAAAGCCTCAGGAAATATAGGCTCGCCGAAAGGATGAAGAGCACAGCATCCACCAAGAGCAGAGTGTGTTGTCCAAGAGAAATAAGGTTCTTCCTTGCGGATGTGGCTATTAAGATCATCGTGACTCCATCTGTTTCCTACTACGATTTCATCAAAGTCTCGTCCGGGATTATCGGGATCACTATCTGTGGCGCCGACAAGAATCTGGTGGTAGTCGATTGTGTCTGCCATGACGACTGAGGATTTTCTTGCTTCTCTTCCGACAAGATCATCCTGGACCACAACGTTATAGTGTCTGGACTGCAAAGCCGCTCCAACACCGATAAAATCAAACGTTCCTTCGCCCTGTCCACGCCCGGCTGGAGTTCTACGTTGATGCAAACTCTCATTCGTCCATGTCTCTTTCTCGGTAGGCATTATCTCTGGAAAGAGATGCCTAAAGAAGGTGTTGTTCTCGTAGTGATTTGAGATACGAATACCTAGTTTGATAGCGTTCTTAATTGTCTCAGAGACCAAGAGGATACGAATGTCTTGAGAATGCGTTCGTCGCATCCATTCAATATACAAGTCTGAATATCCGATACTGGTGAAGAAATCTTCTTCCCGTTTACCGAATGGTAAAGCACGCCAGATTGGAAAACACTCGCTGTAGACAGTAGATTTAAAGTGATCTCTAGGTATTTCAATTCCTTCTTTAAGGCCATCTTTCATCACCGTGAGACACATTTGATAGTGGAGGTTCTTGGATTTGTCAGGGTTTTTAGAGAAGCGGTTCTTACCCATGACCACGGTGGCGAAGTAGTATAGATCCATCAGAGCATTAGCGCGAAAGATTTGCTTTTTCTCGTCTGAGGTCTTGGCTATGTCTGTGGGTATCAGATTATAACCTAAGATCGTAGATCTAGGTACGAAAGTATCTCCAGTCTCTCCTATCTCTAGGGAGCGGAGAATCTCTCGTACCTTCTGATCTACTTCACGCTGACTCAACGTTAGCTACTTTCTAGGTTAGACAGTTTGTGCGAACGAGCCGCCGGTGACGTTAGAGGCAGGCACGATACCAGTCTCCGTGACAGTGCCAACGACAGTGGCGACAGAGCCATCGACGTTAACATAAGTCCAAGTGACTGTGATAGCTTCACTGCCGCCAGTCGGCGTCGCTGTAATAGGAATCACGGCGGTCATGTTAAGACCAGTCAGATCTGTAGGATCAAGCGTGATCGGGAAGTTAACCGGATCGCTAGAGACGACCGAGGCAGCAGAAGCGAGCGTGGTAAACGCAGCGCCGCTGAAGGTGGGAGTGATTGCAAACTGAGGACTGTTGCCGGGTGTGATGGGAAGCATTGGATCTCCTGATTGTTGGAATCTACCGCCAACTACGGTGCTAGGAGGGAAAGGACTGATAAACTTGAGAATTTCATGCGCAAGCATACGAAGCTCATGCAACTGCTCAATAACGAACTTCTCAAACTCTTTTTCGTAACGAGTTTTCTCGTTACGAATTTCAATAAAAGGCATAGAATCCTTTACTTCGTTGCTACAACAGTTACCGTAGTCGCGGCGGTAGCAGCAGGAACTGTCGGTGCTGGACCAAGCTGTGCTTCGATAACCTGAAGCATCTGTGCTACAGAGTTAATGAGCTTCCCTGCGGTGGCTTGAGAGTTAGGATTCTTCACAAAAATCGACGCCGCCATAGAACCCATTAGCAGCGTATCTTCGAGGATCTCATCGAGATTTTTAAAGCTAAATGCCATTTTCTTCTGCTCCTTTTGTTACGGTTATGGTATGTCTGTTGTCATAATCTCTGCCCAGTACATCCACTCGAAGCAGAGATTACAGGGATTGAGTTTCATCGCCGTCGCTCCCACATGATAGCGTCTTGAAAATCGCCATAGAAATCAGGTACGTATTGCACGACTTTGAAACCGAGAGACTGATGAAAGTTGATCGAGGCGACGTTGTCTACATGACAGTGAGAGTTAATTATGCCAATAGAAATCTCGCTCTCTGTAGCAATCTTAAAGAGTCTAGTCCCAAGCCTCATCTTGCGATACTGTTCGTTTACTGCCACAGAATAAAAGTACCACATTCCTGTGTTAACAGAGGAAGACTTTAGTACAAGCACAGCGGCGAGATCGTTCTGTTCATCTCGTGCTGTGTAGATAGCGACGTAGCCATTTGAAAGCATCTGTCGCCACTCTTCTTCATCCATCTTATGATGCTCATCAAAATTAACATCATCAAAATGAGCAAGCAAGACGTCTGTCAAGACTTCTTTTTGAATCTTCATCATTGCACACTCTCTGTCGTCGGCGGCATAGCCTCAAGCAACGCCGCGCCGGTGTCAGCGTCTTCTAACACAGCCCGCTCCAACGCTTCAAGCGCCTGTTGCTGATCCACGGCGCTGAGAGTATGACTATTCGAGAACTCTCTGTTTGCTTCTATGGCAGCCGCCGTGTGCTCTCCTAAGAACGCTGTTACAGCATCTCGCGGATTCATGGGTCCGGCGGCGCGCGGCGCTGGAGCAACGCCACGAATAGCAGAAATAATACTCCGTGACGCTTCGTCAGCTCTCTCAAAATCAAACGCATCCACAGGTTTGATCTCTGTTCTAGAAACTTTGGCGAACGTTCCCTCGCGGTCCAGCAAGTCTTGAACGATAGCAGCTTTGTGCTTACGCTCGGCAAGTGTAGTTGCTTTCGCTCGGATTTCATTCGCCAAACTCTGCCATGCTTCAGGTAGAAGCATAGTCAACATCTCTTTACGCTGCTCACGAATAATATCGGACTTTGAAGCATGATCTACGATGATACCGTGAGTGATAGCAAGACGTACAATTTGGTAGTCGGGTTTTTGTTTTAGATGTTGAAGACGGTGTTTGCTGATGCATAGCATCGCAGCTTGAGCTGCTTCAGGAATGCCTGCGTTTTCCATCTGCGCCATTAAAGTGTAACGTTGTTGCTCTTTAAAGGTCTTTCCCGGCGCAGGACGAGGACTAAGACGACCGCTCGCAGAAAGCCAGCCCCCAGGCTTTCCCATGCTACCGCCGAAGTGTAGAGGATTAGATGACACTAGTGGCCTGCTATTCCTTTGTATTCTTTTGCTGTCTTAGCTTGGCGTGCCGCTTTATGAGATTCGATTGTGGCAGCTTCCTGTGCTCTCTTCTCCGCCGGCGTATCCCAGTGAATCGGTGTACCTGATGCTGGCTTTGGAGGACTAACGAGATTATGCAGCGTCTCCCCTACCTTTGCCACAGCGTTCACAGGTTTACGAATTAGATCCTTCCCTGCGTTGATGAGATCAGAAGCAGTATCTGCCATTACAGATCATCTCCTTGTGGACCGACGCGAGCGGCGGTAATAGAGGGATATGTCTTGAAATAATCACGCAGAATACGGCGCAGCGGCGAGGTATCAGCGTGACGCTGCTGATCTAGTGCTGGCGCTGTCTCTGCGACATCTTTTGTGCTAGGTCGCGCGCTCGTATGGCTGTCCATACCTTAAGGCTACCACACTACCGGCGGCGTGTCAAGGGCTTTGATGCTATTTTCAACGCAAAAATTACTCCTGCCGCTGGCTGTATACACGTTGGCCTGTGGCCTTATAATATACACATTCTTATGCTAGGTAATATCCTATATAATAATACAAGCTTCAGATTTTTTGAAAAAATTAGTAGGGATGCCCCCCTCGAATTCTGTGAGCGTTTGAGATTTTTTAGGCGGAGGGCGCATAATACATGTTTGATGTAACATGCAGCAGAGATATAAAAGATAGCAGAGATGTAACATGCAGCAGAGATGTAACATGAGAGTGAGTATCACAGAGAGCATAGACTTGTCAATAGTATCAATGGTAATGAGAGAGATGGTTACTAGAGAGTATGAAGATTGTTACTAAGGTTTCGTTTCACAGAGAGTCAACGGGTGTACTATCTAAGAGTGGACAGTTATAGAGTCTACAGCAAGGCGAGCTAAGAGCCGCCGGAATTGCAAAGATTGAACGTTGACAATCTAACCCCGGTGTATAGCGCGTAGTCTACGCCACACTTTGCGGTCATAGCATAAGGATAGCATACCGATACCTGCTACCTTGCGTTACACCGTAGTTAGTGCGACACTGTTTAGTATCCTTTGACAGAGAATACAGCCTAACTGTATGTGTGGCGACACTCGTCTGTAGAGGATACGCACAGCTTAGGCTGTGCTAGGGGGTAATGACAATGAGTAATCTAATCTTTGATCTATTGTTTCCAGTAGATCATGCATCCACTATTCGTGATGTAAACGTGATACACTGCATGATAAACGCATTACATCATGCAGCACAGTCTGATCAGCGGGGAGAGAAAAGCGGTTATTTGTCCACTGTACAACTTGTGAAGAATGGTCGTATTCACATGCAAACCAATGTGATACGTACCTATACTCCATCTACTAAAGATGGAGTAATCATTCCATTCAATTGCAAGATTGATTGAATGGAGCTAGGCTACCCCCTAGCACAGCTTAAGGCTGTACAGGAGAATACAATGAAGAATGAGACAATGACAGAGCAACTGTCAAACGTGACAGTCGCAAGTGTGACGCCAGTAATACTTAGCGTTGCAAGTTTCAACCCTATGGATGTGCTGAGCGAGAGGCAGAAAATCGCCCTCGCTTCACGCTGGGCCGCGCTGAAAGACAGCGAGCGGGATCAGTATACAGAGTATGCGCAAATGGGCGTCACCGATAGCGCTACGCTGTATACGATTCACGCGATCAAGGCAGAAGCTGATTCGAAGATCTTCAGCGAGAGCCGCGCGGTGTATCTAGGGACGTTGGCTCAATGGTATCTGAGCCTTATCAGCGGCGAAAAAGCGATCAAGGATTTCGCTGAGAACGAACTAGGCAAGCTTCGCGATATTACCAGCGGTACGCAACAGAGTACGCTGCTTTCCGCACTCAAAGCGAAGCTTCTGGACAAGCGTACGTTCTTACCAGAAGTACAGGAGAAAGCTTTCCGCGCATTGTGCCGTTTCTACGGCTTTGACGTTAACATGATTAAGTAACCACGCAACCACGGCCAACTTACTGACAGGCTACAGTAGCATGGAAGGATGCTACAGAGTGGCCTGTCAGTGTGCTTGCACACTTTAGGAGAATACTATGGACTCTCTCTCTTTTAAGCCACACCCTTTCTGCTATTGGTGTAGGACTCTGACTTCTCACACTCTCTCTGAGCATGAGCATAGCGTGAGATTGAACACGCCAGATGAGAATCCTCTCTCTCACGAGCCAAAACATCCTACCGATGCGGTGGCGTATGATATAACGAAACCGTTCTCTACTGATAAGGCGTAGCCGAACAGTGATTTAGCGCGCTGGTGACAGTTCAAGGATGCGAAAACTTGGGTAAGGCGTTTGTTTTCAGGAGTTTGGGCTAGGCTCCCTACTACGGGTAGAAAAAAAGTTGCCGTGGTGAGGTGCCTACCCGAAAAAGGCCCGCCGCAGACATATGGTAAACAGTATTCTTATCTCTGTCAACGTCAACAAATGTCATCTAAAAAATAATATTATATATAGTAGTATATATAAAGAACAAAAAGGATTTCTCTCTTTGGGAGTTGGTTCTATGGTTTTACACGGCGGCCTCGCCGGAGGTGAAGCGACCTCACCGGCGGGGTGTTTTTTCTACCCGTAAGGGCAGGGGCAAGCTAAGCCGATGAATCCAAAGGGCTTAGCCAAGGAGTTTGATTCTTGACCTGTCACCAGCCGCCTTGACAAGCCGCGCCAGAGGCACGTATACTTGTAAGAGTGAGGGCAGACACAAATGAGTTTTGGTAAAGCGGTAAAAAGAACACAGATACCTGAGTATACGGAATACTGTGCGGCGATGCTTGTGTATAAGAAAGATTGTAGCGCGCATCAGATGCTTATGCGTAAGCTGAAACATCTTAAAGACTCAACGAACGTGCTTGAGAGAGCGCAGTTTTATGATGAGAGAGCAAAGTTCTCTCAAGCGTGTAAGAATTTTCACAATGCACGAAAGAACTATGAAACTGCTGTAGCTATGGCAGAGATCAAAGCCAAAGGAGTTGATCTCTCTTTGGTAGAGATAGCCAAGATTATGAATATCACGATTCCGTTGTCTATGGCACAGATTATAGAAGCTGAGAAGAAAGAACGTGTCTTAGCGTCTGTGACACAGGAGCAATGGGATATGTTGGAAGAGGCTCAGAAGATCAGGAGAAACAGAGGCAGTCTCAAGGATAGTTTTCTTGCAGACAAGAACTCTGGTCATTCTGTGTTAAAGGAAGATCCTACGTTGAATGATTTTGAGGATCTTCCTGAGCCGGCGCTTGCGCCTGCGATAGCTGAACCTGTGGACGCTGATACCAGCATAGAGTTTGATCCAGAGTTTGATAAGCTATAGCAGCAGCTTGCTGCCGCCGGAAAGAAAGGAGAACAAGCCTATGCGTCAGCATAGAGGTTAAAGCTGACTATACTCAATAGAGGAGAGAAATCCTCTGGCAGACAAGTCACGACTCGGTGCTTGTTCTGCCATAGCAGCAGGAAGAGTTGCGGATTTGTTTAACCTAGCTTTCTTCGGTATTCATATGATACCGGCACTGACTAGCACAAGTCTTAGATACTGGCCCTGCTGCTATGGGAGCGCATCGCATCTAAAGCGTTTCGCACAAGGAGAATTTAGATGATCTTGAAAACAGTCAAGGTAGTAGACAAACGCCAATGTTTCAAAAACAATCCTCAAGGTGAAGAGACTGAGATACAGTATCTTGTCACTTTCAGAAATCTTGGTTGCGAGCATGTAACAGAAGACTTGTTTAATGCTGTGAGCCTTGGACAAGAATTCCAGCTCGAATTAACAGAGGTGAGATAATGAACACACCTCGTTGGTGGATTAATCTCTGTTGGCGTATCGGCGGTTTCTACGCTGATCGTGTGCGTGATCCATATCTCATGCTGGCTCATGCACAGTCACATTTACTGAGCGAGTTTGCATCACAAGCCAGCGTTAAAGAACGCGGCGCGTTAACTCCAGCTCAGTATGAGGCACTCTCTATCATAGAAGAGTGTCGTAGACCGCTACTTGGCAGTGTAAGTGTATGGGTAGCATAACCACAACTCCGCTGCCGCCGAGAAGATAGCAGGTGATAGCTTTATGCCACAAATCAAACGACAACCGACGTGTATATGTGGACATGTACAAGACAAACACTATAAACTCATCGGCGTATGTGATGCACAGGATGTGTTTACAGGAGCATCTTGTGCGTGTCCTCGTTTTCGACAGTCAATACAGTCTCTAAAGGAGCAGGAGAATCAACATGGCAATCAGCAAAACAGCAAAGAAAACAACGCCTAAGCTACAGTATGTGATCGTGCGTACTTACTCCGCTGGCGTATTCGCAGGTTATCTCAAGCACCGTGAAGGCAAAGAGGTAACTCTCACGCAAGCTCGCCGTCTTTGGTATTGGGATGGTGCAGCCTCACTCTCACAACTTGCTATGGAAGGCACTTCAAAACCTCAAAACTGTAAGTTTCCTCCTATCGTTGATAAGCAGATTCTTACAGAAGCAATTGAGATTATCAATTGTTCTATGGCTGCTCAAACTTCTATTGAAGGAGTAAAGGTATGGAGAGCTTAAAAAAGGGCTCTGGCTCTGGCTCTGGCGCTGGCTCTGGCTCTGGCAATGGCTATGGCTATGGCACTGGCACTGGCAATGGCACTGGCAATGGCTTTGGTTATGGCAATGGCTCTGACTATCTCTATGGCACTGGCTATGGCGATGGCTCTGGCTATGGCGATGGCTATGGCGATGGCTATGGCGATGGCTATGGCGATGGCTATGGCGATGGCTAATCTCAACAAGCAGAGGCACTTGCTCTGCTTTAGCCCCTCAAACGTAAGAAGCTACTGATAGATTCTTACACACAGAGATTCACTCTCTAGGGGCTAAAGGAGCGCAAGTCTCCAAGGAGAATAGTATGTATGATCCTATCACAGCGGCCACGCCGCCGCCGGAAACAGAAGTTCTGGACGCTAAGAATACGAGAGTTTTTAATGAAGCTCGTATCAGTATCGAGAATCTACATCGTGACTATACAATGAATCACGGTACGTTGTATCGTCGTGATATTCGCATGAACAAAGCGGAGAAGAAAGCCGCAAAACGTCGTCGGCATACGCTGGCGAGAAAGGCACACGAGGTCACAGCGTAGCATGGCTAGCTATAACAGTCCACTGAATCATCTTCAAGCAAAGAATTTTGCTAGCGCTTTACACGCATTAGCTTCATTCTACGAAACGCATCCAGAGTTTGAAGCGCCTTATATCCCAGTCATGGGCGTGTATTTTCTGGATGCTGAGTCAATCAAAGCTGCCGCGGCGTTGCCGGGAATCGACAAAGATAAGGACTACAGCGACACAGATATGTATCTGAAGCTAAAAATTCCTTATACCGAGATTCTCAACGACGAAGGCACGACAGAAACAGGCTTCGTTCAACTCAACTTTCACACTGCTCGCACAAACGTTTGCACAAAGAAAGTAACAGGAAAGAAACTCGTAGCTGAGCAGGTTATTCCTGGCTATGCTTCGAGAGTTATTCCTGAGCACGAAGAAGATGTAGTAGAATGGGATTGTCACTCTTTGCTTGCGCCTGAGCCTGAAGCTGAGACTCTTGAGCTTCCTCAAGTAGAAGCTGACGCTGAAGTAATCTAACTCTTCATAGCCCACGCCGTAGGCCATAATCTGATTAGCCTATTTTACACCCTACGGCGTGGCGTATATAGCTTGCTTTCTGTAGGATGGTAGCACAGTCAATAACATAGAGGGAAACAATCTTAGTGTAACAGCTAAGTATGTTATTGCTGACCTCGGCTACCATCCTACAGAGCGCACGCTCTACAAGGAGAATGAGATGGGAAACTAACTGCCAGACAGCGATTTTTTGCTTTTTTACCCGACAAGTTGCGAGATGATTTTATCTTCGAGATCGTCAAAGCTCACGATAACGCATATGAAGATCGTGAGATTGTTGAGATTGTATACAACTTCACTACAAAAGTAGTAAAACATTTTGAAAATCTGGTGAATGAAAATGAACAGTAAGCTACAGTTTAGCCCAGCAATCTTCTTCTCGCTCGTTGTAATTGGCCTAGTCGTAGGCTGGTTTTTGGGCTAGAAAGTCGCCTTGACCCGCACATTTCACGGTCTTTAGGCCCATTTCTCACTTGACAACCCGGCGGTGCCGGTGTACCATTAGTAGATGGAGCAACCCAAATGCCAGAACAGCAACAACCAGCAGCTTCTACAGTTCCCACTGTCTTTCCACACGAGCTGACACTCTCTCTCACTCTCAAACTCTCTGTCATTGATGCAGATGATCTCAAATACTACACCAGCATTGGCTTCAAAGCTGACTTGTTTGATATTCTCTGCGAAGCAACGAACATGGATCTTATCTCTATCAACGATAAGACACTTGAGCAAATCCGGCTTGAGCTTTCAAAAGCTGAAGGAATAAGCTAAGAGTCTCAGAGCAGCACTGTTTCTAGAACGGTGCATAAGCCTTAGAGGGTGAAACCTACCCAGTGGTTTGACGTTGGTAGTACAGAGAGGAAACTACCAAAGAATACATTCACTATCACTGTGAGATGCTTTCCAAGAGCGTAAACAGCAGTGGTGTATTCTTTAGGACTCAGACGAAAAGACTCTTCATCCAGATGCTTATCTAGCGATCCGCTTCTGGAGATTCTCCTCTTTTCCTGAGTCCTAAAGAGTACACGCAGCCAAGGCTGCTACTCTAAGTCTCCTATTAGAGGAGAATCTAACAAGGAAGCGCCACGGCGCTAAGGAGCATTACGTAATGGCTACAAACGCAGTCGTACCGGAGCAGACTGGGTCTATTTCAACGCAGAAGCAGACCTATCGTTTCTATGTCAAGACTGACACTGACACAGAAGGCAAGACAACTATTACAAAGAAGTCATCTGTCGCAGAGACGGACAAGAAAGCGCCGGCAACGTTGAAGGATGGCACCAAGAATCCTAGCGCCGGTTTGTCTGATAACTGGGCAAAGCTGGAAGCAGAAGGCTACACGCTTCTGTCAGAGAATGAGTTTATCAAATACAGCGTCAAGACTGTAGAAGCGGCGCGGCTTTTGGTGCCTGATGAGACTCAGTTTGTTTACATCTTCCAAAGCGGCTTGAATTATCTCCAGAACGCGAAAGCCAATGGAATTATGACGGCGCTCAAGGAAGGGACCAGCGAGCCGGAGCCGTTGTATAATCAACTCGTTATTGACCTCGCCAAGGGCGTGGACGAAGAGGGCTCTTATAGTATCAATGAAGCACCCACTCGCCGCACTCTGTCTGACGAAGACAAGCTCCGTAAGCAACTCACTGCTATGGGTGTGCCTGCTGACAAGCAAGAGGCTGTATTGGCTGCTATGCTTGCTGCTATGGTGACATCGGAAGAGGAAACTGTTACGGCGTAACTTTATCTCATGTGCTAGTGTCAGTGAGTAGCTGATCTACAGGAGCAAGGATTTAAACGGGCCTTGCTCCTGTATCTTTAATATAGTTTCTATGGTCCCATAGACAAGCCTTCTCGTGGCGGGACTGAGCGTATACTAATTGTCTACTCGGCTCTCACTAGCGAGCCACTAAGCACAGGGATACGGGAGTCCAAGGCCCGTATCTTAAACGAGGCAATAAACCTGCCTGTGCTAAAGGTCCCATAGACAAGCCTTCTCGTGGCGGGACTGAGCGTATACTAATTGTCTACTCGGCCATTACTATGGCCACAAGTAGAGTGGGGGGTTGAGCTAATAGCACCGTAGATGAAACAAGCTACGTTTCGCCCAAAGCTATCCTCCCACTCTACTGTGACAATCAAATACAGGGGATAACCACCTTCAATGGTTATCTTAAACATCCATTAAGGTGCCCTGTAAAACTCAATCTCCACTAACTTCTTAGCAGCGTCGCTGCGAGAAAGGACGGCGTAGCCGTGTACCTCTACTACGAACACCACCGCGATGAGCATGGAAAAATCTTGCTTTCTGAGATGCGTCTTAGTTCAGATGGCTCGGGTGAGTTATTTATCTCGCATAAAAATCCGCGTGAACAGTTATTAAAAAATCTCTGTGTCCCGATTCTCAAATGGCCACCAATAGCTAAGCGTTCAATGAACGAACGTAATTGGTGTTGGACTTATTTTGACGACTGGGGTGAGCAAGTAATCGACAGGCTTAAAGAGGTTACTCGTATAATCAGCGAGATTCAGTGTATCGAAGTAGAAGACCTCGCAGCGCAGGCTATGAATCATAAGGTTAGCCTGAAGAAACGTGTAGATGTACGAGATTTCTTCTACCAACAAGTTCCTGTAGCAGCAACGCCTACGCTTACAAAAGAGCAAGTAGCAGCCAAGCTTCGCTTGATTCTCGGCACCGATACTGTAGACAAATCATCCTACCGTCGTGCGGCGCTACGACTCCACCCTGACAGAAACAACGGCGATGGCAAGCCTATGTCGGAACTTAACATGCTATGGCAGGTGTATAATGCTTAGCTTAGTTATTAAGTTTGGACTGGCTATGCTTGCTATAGTTTGGTTCTGGTTTCTTTGTGAGGAGCTCAGCTATTGGAATTGGCGTTATCAATATCGTAAGTATGATCAGGAGAAAGCAAAATGTCCTTCAACATCACCAATCCAACAAAAGCCTTAGACGCTAAGCGTGCTGCTATAGAAGCAGCAAAAAACGCTGCTGCATCTAAGGCTCTAGGTAACGGCTCCGAGAATAAAGCTGCCTTGATTCGCTTTATTCCCGCCGCTGAGTGTCCAGACAGGAACAGAATTGTCTTCGACGACTCTGGCTCTATGTCCGGTCAAATCGAGAATGCAAAACAAGGCGTCGTGGAGTATCTACGAAACTGCATTCCTAACCAAACAGCGGCGGCGATACACTTTATGTGTACAAAGAGCTGGAGCACGACGCTACGCTCGGACCTACCACAACTTAGCGCAGACTTGCAAGAAGCACAGCTTCAGCTCGGCAGCACGCCGTTTTTTAACACATGCAAAGCTGCTCTAGAAGCTACGCCTGTGCTCACGCGCTTGATCGCATTTACAGACGGCTCACCGACAGATGAGTTGCAGGCAGAAGAACGCGAGACTGGAGCTATACAAGGATTCTACAGCCGTGGCGCCGACTCATGGAAAGCCTCCGCCGATGTTATCATCACAATTGCCAAGAACACACTCAAAGATGGTAAGTGTGTTCCTGTCGACACAGTATTCTTCGGCGTAGATTCTGAGTGGTCCAAGCGAGAGCGTGAACTTCTCAAGTATCTGAGCGACGCTACCGGCGGATACTTCATGGTATTTGATCCTGCGAAAGTTAACTTCAGAACAGCATTCAAGTATCTCGCGCCGGTGAACAGGCTTATGCTTGCATCTTCTTCTGTTCGTTCGGAGATTGAGAATGGCAAACGCACATAAAAACGGTCCTGACGGGCCGTCAAAAGGACTCAAGCCTCTAGAAGAGATTGCTAAAGAACTTGGCGTGTCTGTCAGAACCATTGGTTATGACTATAGACGTGCTATGGATAAACTTCGGCAAAATCCAAAGATGCTTGAGATTCTTATGTTTTTGAAGGAGAAAAAGAACTATGAATGATTTTCTTGTCTGGCTCGGTATCATGTGCGGAGCGTATGCGCTGATACTGTTATTCAGAGGTCTGTTCTACGCTATGCAGTATCTTAACATTCTTTGGAGAAGGGAGAAATAACATGGGATGTGATATTCACGCACATGCAGAAGTGAAAATCAACGGTGTCTGGTATCATCTTAATTATTACAATTGGTCACGTAATTATGATCTTTTTGCTAAAATGGCAGGAGTGAGAAATTACGAAAACAAGATTGTGCCGATCTCGAAACCACGTGGTGTTCCTTGTGATATGACTTTTCTGACTCAGTATGACTGTGACAGAATGGGAACAGACGGTCACTCTCACTCGTGGCTAAACGCCGCTGAAGTAGTAGAGCTTAATAAATGGTGGCTAGTCGAAATGAGGAAATGTAACTCAGATTATTATTACGAAGAAGAGCTTATCAACTTCATCTTTGGTAATGGCTGGGATCAATTTACAGAATACCGTGACGAACTAAGAGAAGGATTAGAAGACGCACGTATCATCTTCTGGTTCGACAACTAAGGAGAACTCAGTGTTACCCTCTGAAGCCGCAAAACAACACCTCGAACTCCTAGCACAGTATCCGCCGCTTGTAAGGCAGCAAGTCTCTGTCCTTACCCGTAAGATGCTGGTGCTAGGATTTTCTGCGCTCTTTACAGAGCTGGTAGAAGGTCCAATTGTTCGTACCTTCTATTTTAAGCCTGTGGGCGAGCCTAAGTTTTCTAACATTCTCAACAAAGAAGAAGAGATAGCAGGATCGCTTGCTGTAGAGTCTGTACGAATCGAGCGTTCTCTCGGCAACGTCTCTATCTCGGTGCCACGTGAGGATCGTCAAACGATACAGTTTGACGCTTGCTTACATAAAATGCTCACGTCAACAGAAACCGCTAACATGGCCCTGCCTCTTCTAATGGGCCAATCCACGATTGGAGAACATCTCTATGCGGATCTGGCAAATCAACCTCATCTGCTCATTGCAGGTGCAACAAATAGTGGTAAAAGTGTCTACACGGCCCAGCTTATTTGTTCGCTTGCTCTCTTTCGTAGCCCGGAGGAGCTGGAGTTTATTCTTGTGGACACAAAGAACCTTGATCTTGTACTATTTAGGGGACTTGAACACGTCAAGTATGTTCTCAACAACGTTTCCGATTTACGAGCATCGCTGTCGCAGCTACTTGAAGAAGTTAGACTGAGGAATGCTCAAATGAGTGGGTTGGCGAGGAATATCAGGGAGTGGAATCAGCTTCAGACAGGAGCTAGTATCAATCCACGTAACTGCCTGTCTACGATGAAATACAAAGTCCTAATCGTAGACGAACTCGCTGATGTATTCATGCAAGATGAAGCGGAGCTTAGTCGTATAGAGCGTAAGCTCCGCCCTCCCACAATCGAGTTCCTACTTCAGCAAATCTCGCAAATCAGCCGCGCCGCGGGAGTACACTTAATCCTTGCTACACAGCGTCCTAGTGTGGATGTACTCCCCGGTACAATCAAAAACAACTTTCCAGCTCGCGTATGTTTTAAGGTTCCCGCCAGCGTCGATAGCCGCGTTGTGCTTGATACCGTCGGCGCTGAAAACCTTCTTGGAATGGGTGATTACTTGTACAAGATCGCCGGTTCTGATACCGTCAAACGTGCTCACAGCGCTTTTGTGAGTATGAATGACATAGCTAACATCATCGCTCAGAATGAGCAGATAAGGAGACAGTATGAGTCAATCTGACGCAGAAGCAAACCGTCTTATGGAACAGCAGAGGCTCGGCGGAGATTATATGTCGCCACAAGATAGAGGCTTAGCTGATCCTGACGAAGATAGAGAGTATGACGGAACTGGTTGGGACCTCGATCTATGTACTTGTGGTCATGCAAGAGAAGATCATATGACCTACAGAGAAGAATGTGCAAAATGTGGCTGTTCATGCTTTGAACTTGATCTGGAGAAATTCAAATGACCGTCCAACAAATCGCCGAAGCTATCTACGATAAGCTCTACGAGCCGCTTATCACACCGTCCACTGCCACAGACGCCGCCGCTCAAGCAGACATGCTTGCAAAGCTGTTTCGTTTCGAGAAGGTAAAACAAATCAAAGAAACTCTGGAGAAGTGTCAATAGCATGAAAATGCTTGTAGCAGCTTGCTGCACGGAGGCACCCTGCGGGGTTTGGGGTGCCTCCCAAGGTGGCGAAGGGCTAAGTCGTTGAAAAAGTGCGACTTAGGGGCAACTTGACGGGTGCATGCAGCCCTGTTATGATAGGCAAGTCGCCATCCCGCGACCCCGGAGCACATCAGCCAATATGAGCGCACGCAAAAATCTAACCGTCGGCACCACAATCAGAATCCTTAAAACACACGCAGCGGCATTAGAGCAACTACGGCTCAAAGATGGTGTCGCTGCTTCTGTTTTAGTGCGAGTATTGCTACAAGAATACTTTGATGGCAGGATTCCACAAGCAGAAGACGCTATCGCGTTAGACTTGCAACGCGCAAAACAAGCTCTATGTAGCGCACAGTTTAAGCAGCGAACAGCAGCATAGGAGCAATGAGAATGTCAGATGAAGAAATTGTCGATTTATCCGACTCACCAATCGAAGAGGACTCGGAACTTCCTGTGGAAGTGTTTGTTCCTACGGATGAAGCCGAAGAAATCACCGCAGAGGAAGCAGCGACTACCGATATACCGCTTCCAGCTCCAGAAGAAGACGCAGGGCATCTTACATGCACGGTGTGTGATTGTTGTCTTGAATTGAATTTGACAACGAAGACTGTGATAACATGCCAGAGATGTGAGCAGGCGTTCTGTTATCACTTTGCTTCATCGGTTGATCCGATGTATTGTGTGAACTGTCTCAGTGATATTTCGATGCAAAAATCTCTTATCACGAAGACTTATGAGCACACGAATCCAGAGACAAGCGAACACACATTCTATCGTCGCCGCGCTCGTGAGATCAAGATCGACGGACTTGACTGGTTGTTTGCTCAGCGGAAGATCACAGAACTCAGCGACGTAGAGCTTGATTTGATGATAGAGTATCATCGGAACATTCTATCGTTGATGATTACCGAAGGCGAGCAACGTCGGGCAGCTAAAATGCACAGGTATGCTAACGTAAAGTTGCATATAGCAACACCTTCGTCTACTACAGTAACAGATTCGACGCATACGACGGTGAAGAAAGTGCGCACGGTTTCAAAGAACAAAGCCGCGGAGCAGATGGCAGCATTGTTAAAGAGTATGCTCAACAAAGGCATAACGGCGGAGATGATCGCTAGGATGGTGAAGAAATGAGTGCAGTTTCTTTTGAAAACGTCCAAAGAACAATCGAAGATCGTCAATCTCGGCATGGCGATTACGGTAATACGTCCTCAGTAGCGCAAGAGTTGAAGATGGTTATGAGAGCCAGTAAGAGATGGGCTTATCTTAAGCCGTCTAGGAAAGAATCCTTAGAGTTAATCGCTACTAAACTAGCACGTATTCTTTCCGGCAATCCAGAGGATCTAGATCACTGGCATGACATTGAAGGTTACGCACACCTTATCTCAGAAGATATAAAGGAGATGATGAAGTGAAACTCTCAACCCAACTCTTAGAATTTCTCGAAGCTACACCGTTACCGTGGATTCACTACGACTTCACGAAGAAAAAGCTAATCGTAGTCGTAGATAACCACTTGCTCAACACTTATCGCAACTGTCCTCAATACTTCTTTCACTCCAACGTAGAAGGCTGGCAAAAGAAATCTGATCTACGCGAAGGCGAGAAAGAACGTGCTTGGTATCTTGAGTTTGGCATCTTGATTCATAAGATGTTGGAGCTGTACTACCAGCAGTTTAGACTCTCCAGCTTCGACGTTACAGAATGGGCTACCAAACGTGCTGTCTCTGAGTGGAACGAAATGGAGATGGACGTTCACGTTAACCACAAGGAATGTCACATGCTCGGCGGAGTTCACGGATTCGCGGCGTTGCTTTATCAATACGCTACTGTAATGACGCCGATGAATGAGAAACTACGCGTGCTTGGTACAGAAGTATCGTTCGGTCGCGGCTACGAGGTTCCACTCTATATTGGCGAGGATATAGAAATCTATCTTGCCGGTCGTATGGACCTAATCGTAGACGATGGCTACTTTATCTGCCCGCTCGATCACAAAACAATGGGCAGCTTCCGTGGCGATCCATCTCTGCAATTTGAAACAGAGGAAGGTCCGACTGGTTATATCTTCGCTATGTCAAAGATTCTTCCGACGTTCGTACCAGCAGAGCAATTGCTTAAACGTGATTGCTCGAAGATTCTGATGAATCTTATCTCCAAGAAGCCTACCGATAATCCTCAAGAACGGTTTAAGCGTTTTCCTGTTCGCAAGTCGGCGGCACAGCTTGAACAGTATCAATGGCGTATGGTAGCTACTGTAGAAGCTCTGGTTGCTGATCTTACACGCTTCTCTACAAGCTATCCTATTCAACGCAACACAACCGCTTGCACAAACTGGCATATGACCACTTGTATCTTCCGTGACGTATGCCGTCAAGCTTCACCTGAAGCAGAGCAGGCTACTTTAACTAACGGCTTCCTCAGGTTGCCTATCTGGAACACAGAGGAAGTCAAACCCGCAACAGTTTGAGAGCAGGAGAAAATCATGCCGGGAATAAATCTCGAATACGCGACAGATCATATCTGGACGATGGAAGATAAAGAAGGTTTTATCGGCCTTCGTGTAGATTGTGGAGATAGCGGTGTAGTTTATTTTACACCTTCGCAGGCATTGGATGTTGTAGCCGCTTTTAGTGCTCATCTAAATGCTAAGATAATGAAAGTCGAATTCAAACAGTTGTGAGCAGGAGAAAAGAGTACCCCATGTCAAACGTAACTAAGACCTACACAGAACTATCCACTCTTCCCCTTGGCCTAGGACCGGGACAGTTTCAGATTGGTAAATGTTCCGGTATCCTTGACAATCACATGCAGTGCTGGCGCTCGGCTGATATTCTTGTCACAGTCGTTACGCCGACGGAAAAAGAAGGCGATGTGACAGAGGGTGTCTCGTCTTATTACCTCTGCCGCCGTCACGCACAGCTTGACCAGCAAGCATACGAGTCAGCAAAGCCTGTACAGGAGCCGGTTGTAGAACCTGAGCCTGTTCCTGTTGTAGATGTAAAGCCTGTGACAGCATCAACCTCAACCTTCACTCCACCGCCAGCAAAGAAATAATCGCAACGTAGTCGCACACGTTCAACAGGAGCAGGCACTAAATGTCTACTTTACCTAATCCCTTTGCTGGTATGTCAGGAGTACGCTCTGAAGACATACAAGCAGAGGTTCAGCTTCGCATCGCAATCCTAGGAAAGCCAAAGAGCGGAAAGAGCTGGTTTGCTGCTACAGCGCCCGGCCCTATACGCTATTATGACTTTGATAACAGGTCGGAAAGCTTAGAAGGAAAACCGAATCTTTACATTCTTTCTAAACCTACGATGCTTCAAGTGGAGACAGACTTGTCTGTTATGAAAGCAAACAAGATCAAAAAGTTTCCACTTCCTACAACCGTAGTGTTTGACAGTGTGACTTATATGAATCGTGCGATGGAAGAAGAAATCTTCCGCCAAGACCCTAAGCTTTGTCGTACGATTCGTGTAGGCAACAGTACCAGCATGAAGATCCGCAATGGTTGGGATACAATCAACGGTATTCAACGCTATGTTGAGTATCTCATAGCGGAGTTTACTACTCTAGGCACAAACATTATCTTCGTTTTCCACGAGAAGGACGAGAAGGATAAGGCGGAGTCAACCGTAGACAAGACAGCTTACACAGGTCTTGTAACGACTGATCCGCAGTATCTTCAGAATAGCCTCAGCCTTTTCAATGAAGTCTACCGCATCACTGTGGACGGCAACAAGAAATACGAAGTCACCTGCCGTCCAAACTGGGACGTTAACGCATCAACAACCATGCTTCTTGACGATAAAGAGAAGCCTGATCTAATGGCGATGATCGAGAAACATCGGCAAAAACGTGCAGCGCTGCCGAAGAATGCGCTCGTTAAACTGTAGTAGCGACACCGATGGCGCAGCCATCCAGAAGGAGTAAATGTTATGGCTTTTAAAATGGGATTCTCACGTGAAGAAATCTCTGGACCAGTTCCAGTTCCAGCAGGATGGTATACACTACAGATCAAATGCTTTCGTCCAAAGGTGTCGAAGGATAAGGAATCGGTTTCCTTTAACGCCGAGCTTGCTATCATCAACAATCCAGAGTATGAAAACCGACGAGTTTTCGTAGGCTTGAATACCAAGGGCGGCTGGATTTTTCCTGACTTCGTTCATGCTACAGGTTTACAGATGGAAGTTGTGCAGGATGGTAACGAGGGAACCGAGAAAGAGCAGCTTGCGTTGCCTGGAGTTTTTGAGGGCAGCGATACTCACCCAGATGATCCTTCACAGTGGAAGTATGAAGGATCGCTCACGAACGCTACGATGGAAGCTGAGCTTGCAGAGATTCCGGCGTCGGCACAGTACAAAGCAAAGAACGAGGTTCGTCAGTTCAAGTGTGCTGTCGCGGGTTGCACAGACAAGCACTCCACTAATCTGATTAAGAACTAGTACCGTTAGACAGGAGTACAAGATACTCCTGTCTAAAGCTAGAGGCTTTGTTTGATACTTAGCTTCTAGCTTTAGACAGAATAGGAGAAAGGGGAACCATGCAAGAACTGACGAAGGAACAGTACGAGAGAGCGGAAGCGGTGATCATGAGGAGAGAAGCTGATGAGCTATCACAACCTAAGCAGTAGTAGTTTATCTCCTGATGAACGTCAAGAAGAAGCGCAGCGAATCTGTAAGATGCTTGATGATTATGCTGACGAGCTGAAGCAGAACGAGGTTAATCTCGTAGTGACCGTCGAGAACGGCGGCGCTGTGAGTGTGAAGATGTTGTTTTGGCTGAGGGATATAAAGGATAGGGTGATGGGATGACAGTACAAGAGTTTGTGCTTCTTGAATATCCTAACGCTAAGTGTATTTTGGAATGCTCGACAGATCACCTAGATGATTGGGAAGGTCCTGCTTTGTATGATTACATCATAAGAGAAGACGGGAAAGCTATTAGTGATTATGCTCATACACCGTATGATGCATGGGTAGCTTGCAAAAAAGAAATCGAGTCGCGCTAATGCCCTACATCGGTCCACGCGGTACGTCAAAGGCTCGGATATGGGTGCTTGTTCATAAGCCTTTTGGCTCTGACACCGGCACTCTCTTCAGCGGCGGCATGGGTCATATCTTCGAGAAGATGCTACGAGAAGCAGGACTCTCATACTCTGACTGCTACGTGACAGCTCGTGCTCCTAACACAGACGACGCTCATGCTTTCGCAAACCTTGAGGCAGAGTTGAATTTTCATCAACCACCGTTGATTCTCTCTCTCGGCGACGTATGCGGTTGGTTTCTTCCGCCACTACGAGAGCCGAAGAGTATGAACACAAGCGCGGGGCAGCTTCAGAAGTATGCAGGCTCGCTGCTTGAATGCAAGTCTCTAACCTATCCACACTACATGATGCCGCTCTACGGTCCTGATCGTTGCGTCGCAGACTGGACGGAACGGAACATAACAACATACGTTGATCTACAGAAGCTACGTGATGAGTATGAATGGTGGAAGAAAAACGGTAGCTTAAAACCTCTACCGGCACGTGTTATGAAGTATCAAGACATGGATATGGACGAGTTATTGATGTACCTTGACAGGTTCGACGGCGCAAAGGTTATCTCTGATGATATAGAGAATCCCACGTACAATAGCAAGCTGTACGCGCCACATCCGGGGTATCCTCTGCTAATGGGTCTTGCTGATTCTTCCACGTTTGGCATCAGCTTCAAACTCTTCCGCGATAAACCTTCTGAGAACCGTGAACTCTGGAGACGCCTTGACAAACTTTATTCCAATGTCCCTGTGCTCCTTGGACAAAATTTCTTTAATTATGACGCCCTTTTCCACAACATGCTTGGTTTCCGTGTACGCCTTGACCACGTGCAGGACACCCTCATTCGTCATCACATACTCTGGCCTGAACTGAGCCATAAGCTCCAGTTTATGACACGTCAATACACTCGTGAGCCGTATTATAAAGACGAAGGCCACGGCTGGAATATCAGGCACATGGATAAGTATCGGCGGTACAATTGTTTAGACGCGTGTGTCACTATGGAGATTTACGAAGCTCAAGAAGAAGAATTCAACCAAAGGAGTCAGTTGAGATGACGTTTATGATCCAGTACGGCAATAATCCTCTCTGTCAGCTACCAATGCCTGATCCGAAGCATCCAAAGAATCCGCTGATTACGACGTACTGTATGCGACCGGCGGGACATAAGGGAAAGTGCGAGATTGAAGCACAAAAGGAGGATAAAAATGGATAGTGAGAAAGCTGAAAAGTTTGAGGATCTTCTCAGCGCTGTTTTCTACCAAGAGCAAGGTTTTCCTATTAAAGCACTTATGATGACTTGCAAGGAATGTGGTGCGTTAGTTATTTTTGAAACGAGAAAACTTCATTTGGAGTGGCATGACAGACAGAGTAACTAGTTCATACGAACACGCTCTGCAAGCTGCTTATTATCACATAGGCAATCGAGGTATCTGTGTCAACACAAAAAGAATTGCTGAAGCTAAAGCTATCGTCAAAGCAGAAATCACTCGTCAGCTTGCTATCGCGTCAAATCAATGGGGCACGAAAGTATTTGTCGGCACGGCAAACGCACCAGACGAAGGTCCAAAGGGAACGAACGCTGGTGGAGCAATAAATCTCAATGCTACACAAGGAAAGTTCGCTCTCCTAACCGGCCTCAAAAACCTTGGCTACGAAGTAGTAAAAATCACAAAGAAAGACTCGGAGGGAAACTATGAACAAGGATACTCCACCGGAGAACTCGCACTCCAAAAGATGCTTTCGAAGAACCAATTCAATTATCCAGGCGGTGATCCTGCCCTCAGAGCAATTCTCAAGATTAGAGAGCTTGGTAAGCTCAACTCCAGTTACCTTAACGCTCGACTGCTCACGAGAGGGAATGAATCTTTCTTCCTGTCTAACTATAACGTCGCCGGCACCCTTACTGGACGGCGTTCTTCTAGACGACATACTTTCGGTTTTGGTAACAACTCTCAGAACTTTCCGAAGCATAGCGATGTAGCGTCGATGTATCGGCGGTGTCTTGTCTCACGACCCGGAAACATTCTTTTGATGGTCGATCAGATGAGTGCTGAAGACTGGCCTGTATCGGCGCTGTCAGAGAATTATCAAGCGTTGAAAGAGCTACGCGATGATACCGACGTATACGGTCGCCACACTCGTCTTGCTTCTGTTATCTTCGGCATCTCACTCTCAGCAAAAACTCCGGGCGAGTGGAAAGAATCTATGGAGCGTTATCTCGGCAAGAAAACTCGTCACGCCAGCAATTATGACATGAAAGCTGGTAGGATGAGTGACGCGTTGGCACAGGAAGGTTTCTCGTTCTCTGAAGCTGACTGTAAGACGTTGCTTACCAAGGTAGCCGCGCATGATCCTTCTGTACAGAAGGTCTTTCATCGCTACGTACAAGACACCATCAACAAAACTCACACTCTCGTCACGCCGTTCGGTCGTGAGAGACAGTTCTTAGGAGCGAGACCAAATGATTCTAACGCTACCCTCTTCAAAGAAGCTTATGCTTATATCCCGCAATCAACGGTGGGTGACAATACAGGGTTTGCCGTCCTCAAAATGGAAAGTGACTATGGTGTGGATGAGCGTTTCATCGTGCAAGAAGGGCATGACTCGATTGTGCAAGATGTTAGAGACGACGCCGATATTGTGCTTAGACAACTTCTTCGCGTTGTCGATAGCTTTAAACGCAACATCGTGTTTCATAACGGAATCTCCGTTGAGATACCTATCGAAGCAGAGATCGGCTATGACTTTCAAACGACGGTTCGTATAAAGGAGAACACTCTCTCCGGCGTCAAGACAGCAATCGAAAAACTCAAAGATAAGCTAGCGGCGTTAGAGCCGCAGAAGGTGATGGTGACGGTATGAGCTGGTTAAAGTATATCCCTCATCCACATTGGCGTTGGTTAAATTCTATGTGGCTGAACAGTAGAAGCACGCCAAGTCTAGAACGTGTTGGTCGTGTTTGCTTTATTCGTACTTGTAAACTATGTGGTAAGATAATTGACAATGGTAGTAGAAGAGGGCGTTAAGAAAGCCACAACACATGAGCAGGGTCTTACGCAAGCCGTGGCATGAGGTATATTTTGATTGTGTCTCGCCACACACTGATATGCCGGATAACTTCATAACATGGAGTGCCTTCTCTCTGCTTGGCGCGGTGATGAAGAATAATGTACATTTTGAGATCGGCACTTACACACTGTTTCCGAATATGTTCATCGTTCTCGTCGCTCCGCCGGGTATTGGTAAAGGCACTGCTATGAACATCCTTGAAGACTTAATCAAGGACTGCAAGCCAACAGAGATAGTTAACACTCTCTCTGATCGCATAACCGCTGAACGGATTCTCGAACGTATCGCAGATGGTTGGGCTTCACCGCCGAAGATAGTGAACATGCAACTAGCGATGGGTACGAAGGATCATAGCTGTCTGCTCTTTAGCACAGAGTTACGTGTACTCTTGGGTGCTAGCGAGTGGATGTTGGAGTTTCTCGAAGAAGCATGGAGTAAAAAGACATATGACTATCAGACAAAGAATAAAGGCAGCGTGTTTATTGATCACATGTGCTGTTCTCTTCTTGCGGCTAGTGTTCCTGATTTTCTGCGGAATGTCAACAGAGAAGCTCATATGGTCATCACAGGAGGATTCTCTAGTAGGTGTCTCTTTATCTATGCAGAGAATCCTTCAAAAGATTTACCATTCCCTGAGCCGTTAAAGAAGAATGTCCGTTCCAAAGCTTTCTATGACAATCTCATCTTAGACCTGCAAGAAATCTCTAAGCTCCAAGGTGAGTTTGTTATTGATCCAGACGCACGAATCATGTTCACGAAGTTCTTAACCGCCAATCGTATCGCGGCGTCACAAGATGACTCTGAAGCTCTAGCAAACTTTCGTGCTCGTATGAAAGCGCATGTGTTAAAACTCGCTATGATCTTCTCTGTCTCGAAGGGTGACTCGTTACATATTGACCAAATGGACATGCTTAATGCTATTGCTGAAGTAAACAAGATCGTATTAAGCTTGTCTAAGCTCTTCCGCGGCGCCGGTGACGGTATGGATGCCTCTGCTACAGCGCGTATCCAGGATCTAATCGACAAAGCAGGACGCATCTCAAAACGTGAACTACTTCGTGCTCTGCATCGCCACATGTCATCAGAAACCCTTGATCGTATTCTTTCTATGCTTGAGACAATCGGTAACATAACTCAAGTTAGCCAAAACAAAACCACGTATTATCAAAACGTGCAACCGCAAATACCGAAGAATGGGAGAGTGGTACATCCATGACAATTTTTAGTTTTCCGCAGGAGATAAATCCTGAGAAAAATATTATGCCAGAGGATAACAATCTGGGTGCGTTGGATTTTCTCTCCAAAGAGAAGGCTCGTCTCGAAGCCGAGGACGCCGCCGACGCAGAGTTAAAGTCCTCTCAAGAGGTCAGACTCGATGGCTCTAATAAAGTCTCGATGCCAGGATTCGCTTACAGCTTTGAGGCTCTAGGTGAACGTATTCTTGTGAGTCTTGATATTCCGCTGTCAGGCTTTGAGTGCAAAGTCTGCAAAGGCAAGAAACGTATCAAGTACGAGTGTGAGTGTGTAACGAGTGGACATCCTGGAGTAAAATATTCACAAGAAGAACTAGGTAGACTTAGTGATGTACTTGGTGCTGCTGTAGCAGTTGCCAGAGGTACTCAACCTTGTCCCTCCTGCGGCGGCGATCCAGCGTCAGTCCGTCGTAACGACATATGCACCGAATGTAACGGCATGGGTGGTGTGCTATGGATTCCACGTAAGGACAAAGAACTTCCTTGTACCGGCGTTGTTGTTTCTATGGGTAGCATAGCCAGAGAAAAAGCTTCGTTTAAGGTAGGTGATCGTATACTTTTTAGTCAACACGCTGGCTCGATGATCCCCAACAAAGCTGGCTTGCCCTTCAAGTACATGGACTGGTACGCCGGCGCTATAAGAATTGAAGGCGCCGACGAAATCAGTGCATTTGATTTTATCTTATCATCTACAGAGTAGACAGAAAGGAGCGCGAAGCAGCCAGAGCATAAGAAGCCCCACACAGAATAATAGTGTGGGGCTTCTTAGTCGTTCTACTGAATAGCTCGCACGTTATAAACGGATGCTGTTGGTGTGCCGCCCGCAAACAGCGTTGCCAGGCTGTACGGCCCTTTTGTCGCGTCCGTGAAAGTCACTGTCATATAAGCCATCTTTGTTTCTCCTTTTTCGCTTTTCCGGTTGATACTCCTTAGTTTCCCCCACAATGATAAAACAGGTTGCCAGTCAGAGCCGA
>Ga0302200_10000365_pt1 | contig 45497 bp, 90 predicted proteins | sample II_Bog_N3_1_FD_194585 | JGI IMG/M metagenome (GOLD analysis project Ga0302200, IMG submission 194585) | Peat permafrost microbial communities from Stordalen Mire near Abisko, Sweden - II_Bog_N3_1 | ecosystem: Environmental > Terrestrial > Soil > Wetlands > Peat | place: Sweden: Abisko...
CGGCCGTTCGGGCCGCCGCTGATGCCGCCGCCGCCGCCGCTGATGCCGCCGCTGATGCCGCCGTTCGGGCCGCCGCTGATGCCCACAAAGTAAAGCAAGAAGAAATCTTTGTGCTCTATCTCCAGGATGAGGTTTAGCCATGCAAACAATCGTAAGAATTAAGTTCGGCAGTCATCTTTACGGCACTAGTACGCCTGAGTCAGATACTGACTATATGTCAGTCCATCTTCCATCTGCGCGTGAGATTTTACTGCAGCAAGTAGCAGATTCACTCGGTAATGATCGAAAGAACGCACGCGGCCAAAAGAACGCACCTACTGACACTGATGACGAGAGCTACAGTCTGCAGCGTTACTTGCAGCTTCTTGCCGAGGGCCAGACTGTCGCGCTTGACATGCTATTCGCCCCGTCTCTCGAGCTCGCTTCGCCACTGTGGCGCACTATCCAAGCTAACAAAGACAAGCTCATCACTAAGAAGAGCGCGGCGTTCGTCGGCTACTGTCGTACTCAAGCCAATAAATACGGTATCAAAGGTTCACGTGTCGCAGCAGCTCGTGCGGCAATGGAGTTCTTTGAGCACGCTGTAAGGCAGTCATTTACGCCTAGTACAGACCAAGTACTGCGCTACGCGGAGTCTTTGAAAGTGCTTTGTACTGATGAGCACACTAAGATAGTCGAGCAGAACACATACTTCCCAGATGGTAGTGGCAAAGAAGAGCGGTTCTTCGAGTGCTGCAACCGTAAAGTGCCATTCAAGGCTTCCATCAAGACTGCTTACGAGATGTACAAGCACGTCTTTGACGAGTATGGAGCGCGGGCACTTGCCGCTGAGAAAGGCGAGGGAGTCGACTGGAAAGCACTAAGTCATGCCGTACGTGTAGGCCATGAGGCCCTAGAACTTCTGCAGACTGGCCTGATTACTTTCCCACTGCCTAATGCTGCAGACGTTCTTCACATCAAACAGGGCAAGGTAGTCTACCCTGTTGTAGCGCAGATGATAGAAGACTTACTTGTACGGGTAGAGGCAGCAGAGAAGATTAGCGTGCTGCGCACTGAACCTGATTGGGAGTGGATCAATGGGCTAGTAGCCTGGGAATACGGGACGCTAGCACATGACTGGGTGGCGGAACGCGTGCGCATAGCTGCTGGGCGCTCAGTGACAGTCGCGGATAGACTGGCGTTAAAAGGAAGACTATGAACTAATCGACGCCGCAGAAGAGACTATTGCAGCTCTTGAGCAGTTGGAAGCCGTTCTCCGCCAAGTGCTGCTTCGATACTCCACAGCCACACACTGTGTGTCTAGGCGTAGGAGTAGTAACTGCTGTACAGCAGGACTCTAGCTTTGTGTTTGAGAACGCGAGCACACACCAAGTAACTTTCGTCCAAGAGCCTTTACCGCAGTTTGTCACTTGGCAAGGTATGATGGCCGAAGTGACTTTGCATTTTGACGAGGGAACTCACAACCCGTCGCGTAGAAGCGCGGCGTGTGATAACAGGAGGCAGTAAATAAATGCCAGACGTCGTCGTGTACTAAGAGCCAAACGTGAGCGGCGTATAGTTCAACGAGTGCTGAAGATTGTGGTTAAAGAGTCAGCATGAACTCCCGTCAACGACGTAAGTTACGAAGACACATAGAGCATTATTTGGCTAAATGGGCGAAGAGTGTAGAAACTCAGATAGGCAGCTTCTTCGCTGTGCAATACAAGGAGCTATAACGATGTTCAAGATTGTGAACACAGACAACTTTGGGAGCGACTATCCTGATGAGTCATTTATTCCACTGGCATTTTGGAAGAGAGAAAGCGCTCAGCGTGTAGCAGATGTCATTAATGCAGAGCTTTGTAACGATGAGAATGCTCCACGGTTTTGGAAAGTAGAACCAGCTGAGTACAGGCTCCAGCCGGGGTTTGAGCCATGAACTCCCATCAACGACGTAAACTGCGACGTTATCAAGTCAATCAAGGGAGCCACCTAAATGATCGGCAATGACTTTGTTACGACCATCGCGCTGAAGAGCAAGCGCTGCTCAGAATGTGGAGCAGCAATACCCAAAGGATCTGAGTACAAAGAGTCGCGGCACAAAAAGACTGGCAAGGTGACTAAAGTGCTTTGCATGAATGAGGACTGCCGACTGACATTTGACGACCGCATTTGGCAGGAGTTTGCGAGGAGGAATAGACATTGAGAACCTTGATACTAGTTGATCGGCCAAGAGAGATACCCAGTTATATGGAGCTAGAAGACCGCTACAGCATGTCTACGCGTTTAGCTACTAGGCCCAATGGAGACGTGCTACAGTTCATGCTCATTGAGAAGGGCGATGCATGGTTACAGCGCTTATGTGGGCAGATATTCGATACTGTGGAAGGATTGGAGCGCTTGACGCCAGAGCAGCGTGATCTCGTCAAGTTAACGATGAGGAGGATAGATGCGTAAGTTGCTAGTAGTATTGTGCGTAGTAGCACTACAGTACATAGGTATTGACGAGGTCAAACCGGCCTTGCCACCTGTCGTGTACACAGCTCCAGTGGCTACTAAGGAGTCAGTAAGACCAGCGCTATCTGCACCAGTTTACGTAACTATGCTGCCAAGCACTAAGCAGCCAGAACGTTCTGCATTAGAGCCACGCTTACGGAAGAGATCCGTACGATGAAAGTAGTCAATCGCGCTGACTTTCTAAAGCTGCCAGAAAGCACAGTTTATGCCAAAGGCAAGCCATGGTACTTTAATGACATCAATGTGAAGCATGATACGACTACTTCTGGTAATGACTGGTGGTTCATGGACTTCTGTTGGCCTGATACCGAGAAAGGCGACTTGGAGTCTTGTACGAACGTGTTGGAAGACTCGTTGAATAACGGCACGAGCTTTCCAATGATCAATGCAGTATGCCGCAATGGTATACATGACTCAGAGGACCTGTTTCTCATATTCGAGAAGCCTGACTTGGACCGGCTTATTGCTGTGTTCCAGAAAGCGAAGGAGCTATGACATTCAAAGAGTGGTGGCAGCGCCATGAAAAAGTATGCAGTACGTCTATCAAAGCTACTGCAGAGCAAGCTTACAAAGCAGGCGCTGATAATCGTTATCCAACAGCCGCGGCATATGAGGCAGTTTGCGCTGCGCTCCATCGTAGAGAAGATGAGCTGCAAGCATTAAGAGTAGAACCAAAGTTCACAGCTCAGCAAGTACTCAGTATTATGGCCGACTGCCTAAAGAAGCCTGGTAATGTTCTAGATAACTTCGAGCAAGCTTTGCAGCCAAAGACTCCTGAAGACAGCGTAAAAGTTGTTTCGGGGTGTCATCCGAATGAATTTGCTTGGGTAGTCGAAAAGAACGGGGTAGAAATATCGTGGTTTACAGACAAACACATTGCAGAAACTTTACGAATTGGCTTAATCGCGCAGTTGAAAGAGGCGAAGAAATGAGCGAAATACTAAATGCAGAAGAATGGCTCTGTAAAGAGTGTAATACGGTGTTCCCCGGTCCACCGCAGGCGGGCGTATATTGCATAATCTGCCCGAAGTGTGGAGGTGTTACTGGGCCCCGTGACCGCATTGAATACGAGCTGAACTTGGCTGCATTGACGGACAAGCTGCGTCAAGCTACCGAAGAAAATAGAAAACTCGCCGAGCGTCCAACTATTGACGCTTGGACTGCAGCATGTAGAGCGCTCGACCGTAAGAACGACGAAATGAAAACGCGGTTTACAGTAGAGCAAGTTCGGGTGGCTATATCAAATACACTGTGTGCACACAAGTTCTTGCACGACTTAACCATACTTGGTATTGAGAAGCTGTGCAATGCTGTTTGTGCTAAACTGGCAAAAGAGCAGTACACTACTCGGCCCAATACAGTGCTTGGTGGCACAGACATTTTGCTCGACGGTGAGCTGATCGCCACACTCAGCCCGAAGTGCAAAGTAACACCAGAGGAGTTTATTAGGAGAGTAAAGTGACTTGTTTTGATGAAGATCCTAGGGACGAAAAGCCTTCAGGTCCATGTCCTATACCAAGCTGTGAAGGTAGTGTAACGTTCAACGAAGAAGAGCAGGTATGGGAGTGTGATACTTGTGAGTTCTTTATCCCAAAGGAGGATTAGGCGTGAAGTGCACAGCAGTAGGACTTGTCACGACTGAAGATGGTGTGCAAAGTGTTGCGTGCCAGCTAAACCAAGGCCATGGTGAGTGTCACCAAAGCGGTAGTATTGAGGGGCTTGTGCACTGGACACCACCTGCATGCCCAATACAGGGCATACGAACAGTCTGTGATGGAACGCAGCCAAGCAATATGCAACAGTGTGCAAAGCACTGGAAGCTGAACAATTGCGCATGACTGCCGCAAGTATAGCACTAGACCTTCTTCCCGAAGTGCTCTATCGTCAGCGGATGTTCCAAGTATTTAAGGACGCGAGTTTTATGGTAGAGATACTCAACGAGACTAAAAGGAAGATGGAGGATGCGAGATGACCTGGGAATCTTCTGGAACACTTATCGGCAGTCGAAGAGGCAACGCTTATGGCGATGTAGAAATAATCAGTGAAGCGGCGAGTCCAGCTTGTGCAGATCTCATTTGTCGGGCGCATAATCGTGAGATTGAAGAACTTCTAAAGCCTCGTCCTGAAGAAGGCGTTCCATATGTGCCAGCAAGGCCGTTTTTTAGGCCATATGCTTATAGAGCAGATCTCAGATCCAGTTCGACAGACGACAGGAGACATAGATGAGACATGACTGTATAGTAGCCAAGTTCAAAGTTGGCGACAGAGTCCACTTCCCGTATGGTCGCAAGATTGGAACTATTACGCATGTCGAAGCACAAGTTATAGACCATCAAGATGGTCACTGTAAAGTGTTTATCCAGTTCTTGTACCGTATTACAAGCTATGAATGTGGAGAGAATCAGGTGAAGAAGGTGCGCCCAAGCTTTAGGAAGCCTCCATACAAGCCGAGCTACGCATTATGAATCATGACCGCGCGGCCCTTGGGTGTATAATTGGACTAGTGGCGTTTTTCGTATTCTGCTTCCTAAAATTGTTTGGAGTGGACTAGCGTGCACAATGACAACATAGGCGGCTTCACTAAAGCCAGAGAGATAAAGTGCCCGGCATGTGGACGTACATCAAGCGCAGAACTTTGGCGCGATGTAGACGTGCCTTGCGAAGTATGCGACGATCACGCAGGAACAGAGTGCCCGGTTTGTAAGTACTCATTTGACTGTGTATGGGACCTAGAAAGGTTTGAGCAATGACACTAAGTATCTTGTGGACCTGCGTGATTGTAGCGGCCATTCTCGGTTTTATAATTGGCTCAATGCTAGGTCGTGTATCAAGACGTGAGCGTTATGCACTTGAGGCAATGCGAGTGCTGTTAGCGCGACCAGATGGGCACGATCTTAACGTGCCTATGATTGCATTTGAAATAGCTCGCAACATGATGCAGGAGGAGCTGAAGTGAAGAAGTGCTTTAGACTTGAAGTAAGTTGTGGTGAGCAGTTCTACTATGCGGCCAAAACAGCTGAACAAGCTTTGAAAGCATACGCAGATGACTATCCAGGTGAAGCTGCGCTTGCTTATGAGATGTCAGAAGCTGAGATGCTAGTGGGTAAGGTTAGCGTAAAAGATACCGACCAAGAGCTTGATGGTACTGTCACAGCACTCAAAGCATTATTTGATGCGGCAGGTACTGGCACAACACTGCTCTGCTCTACTGCATTCTAAGGAGAACGACCATGCCCAAAAAATTGCGTTTTCGTAAGCTCGACGGAAAGTTCAGCCATGATGGTACTTGCATAGTCAACACAGTAAGCGGCGAGGCTATTCCTGCTGATGAGCCGATCTTCATTTTACGTGGCAGAGATACGAGAGCACTAGCGGCCCTTGTGTCGTACAAGTATGACTGCGTAGTGACGGGGTGTAATCAGCTGCACCTTGACGGAATTGAGCAGGCTGTTCGTAAGTTTAAGTGGTTTAAAGAGCAGTCTCCTGAGCGAATGAAGCAGCCCGGCGTGACGCGGCACCTGCGGTTAGAAGAAGTCTCCGATCCAACTTGTGAGCATGCACACCCAGCTCGCCGTCGATTGGCTGAAGGTGCAGGCAGCCCAGTGGTGACATACTGTGCAGATTGTGGGGTAATGCTTGATGCGAATTGATTTTGAACTGTCGCGTATTAGGCATAATCTAGTATCATCTGCGGTATTTGTTGTTGCCGCCTTTGTCAAATACGGTGATGCTGACTGCGCAGCTGGTGCGGCTAGAAGTTTAGCTCATAGAGTATTTGAGTGGGTGCCGGAGCTACGAGGATGACTACTGACATAGCATTGAATGTCAAGCTAGACGAGCTGCAGTGGATGTACGTGGAGTTTGCCTCTGGAGCCATTAAGAAAAACATTCAAGAAGGCGATGCAATTAAGGCCGCTAATAACGCGGCCAGTTTGGCTCATACTATTCTGAAATGGGCCCCGGAGGTGCGTTATGCGGATTAATTGGGCCCGCGCGATCTGCGCAGCTTTCTTCTTTGTAGAGCTTGGTAACTACTTCGGGTGGGACCATGTAGCAGATAAGTCAGCCGAAGAAGTCATTGCTACTGGAATCTATTTTCTTTTGATTAGCCTATCAGTGGAGCTAGAGAAGTGAAACGCACCCCACTCGGCAAGCAAGTTCATGATAAGCAGAGCCTGACGATAGATGTGCTAGGGCGCAAGCCCGCCGTTACTAAGCAGCTCTTTGACCGCCACCAGCCCATTGCAGGAGTACGAGGCGCATCGTGCACAAAGGGCAAGCACACCACGTGCTTTAAACTGAGTTGTAGCTGTGAGTGTCATGGAGGCGCTTTATGAATGGTAGTGCTAATGCAGAGCGCTGGCCGTGCCCTACTTGTGGTGCTGCAGTAGGAGAGCACTGCGTACATGCACATGGTTCTTATTATGTTTGGGCACATCCAGCACGGTTGCTTGTGCAAGATAAGAATCTAGGGTGTAAGCTTCTAAAGTTGCTGGACGAAAAAGCCCGTCCTGGCTGGCGGCCTTCATCACATTGTAGAGCCAGCCGCCACACGGCATGCCACGGGCTTACCGCGCGTAACCACGGTCTTCCCGGACTGCCTTGCACCTGCTCATGCTACAAGGAGAAACGAAATGAAACAAGCTGAAGAGATTCTGAATCGTTGGCGGACTACACGGAATGTCACAGAGAGCGGCGCACTATTCACTGCGGTAGAAGAGCTCCGGAAGGTATTTAATGCCGGGCAGCAATGCATTGAGATGTATCAGCATCCATTCGCGCAGATAGCGCACTCACGGTGTAAACTCGACGCGGGCCATGAAGGTATGCACAACTCCGGGACGTATAGGTGGCTTAATATGCCACACCCAGCCGCTGTTGAGATGCCCGAGATGTGCTCCAGTAAGGCAGCGGATGGCGCGACTGCCTGTGACTACACAAAAGGTCACACTGGCCCACATCGCAATGTACAAGCCTACAAAGAGTGGAAAGGGAGTACAGTGATGGCAGAAGAATTCTTGCGAGTGAGGGATCTTAAAGAAGTAGCCAAGCTGCGCAGCGCCATCAACGGCGCGGTGTTGGAGAACGACCGGCTGCGCGAAGAGCTACATCGGATTGATGAAGTGCTTACGAAGACTACGAACATGAGTCGTATGGACGCCATCAATGAACTAGTGATGGAGCTTACTGAAGTGAAGCACGCGCTGGGCAGGTTCGCCATTGAACCGGCTTCGCAAGGCGTGGCTATGGTGGTGGGTCGTGTCAACGCGTTGGAGGCTGAGCTGGCCAAGCGCCCACCGGCTGTGGAGCCAATCCCGCTGGAAGAATTGGAGTACATGGCGACCACGGTGCGCAGCTTCTATGAGACGCACGGCTGCCGGGCCGCGTGGATGCAAGAAAAAATGGCAGAGGCACTGGAAGACGGTGGCAAGCTGCTGCGCCTGTTCAACGACGTGGAGCTGACCAAGCGTCTTCTGTCTGTGGCGGGCACGCCGTTGTCAGTCCTTATGACGCTACAGACGGAGGACAAATGAACATAACCATCAAGTGCAGTAAGTGCGGTACTGAGAACGAAATCACCAGTGCCCTAGCGGCTCCCATGGTGGAGGCCGTCAGGGCAGAGATGCAGGCCGAGATCACGGAGGCCAATGCGGCGAAGGAAGAAGCTTTTCAGCTCATAGAGCGCCGGGTACATGATTTGGACTCTGACGTAGCGGCCAAAGTAGCTTCTGCTAAAACGGAGATCGAGCGCAAGGCCCGTACGGATGCTAAAGCCGCTATGGAAGCCGACTTTGCCGCTGAGCAAGACCACGCGGTACGCGCACAGCAGGAGGCGGAGGAACTACGCGCTAAGCTCACCGTCGCCCAAGCCGCGCAAGCTGAGGCGCTGAAAAAGGAACGCCTGCTGGCGGACCGCGAGCGTGAGTTGGAGCTAACAGTGCAGCGGGGCATAGGCGACGGCATAGAGCTAGCCCGCTGCCAAGCACAGCAGGCAGCCGAAGACGCCCAGCGGCTTAAACTGCTGGAGCGAGACACAGTGATTGAAGGACTGCAGAAGAAGATAGCTGAACTGGCGCAGCGTGCAGAGCAGGGCAGCCAGCAACTACAGGGCGAAGTGCAGGAGCTAGACATTGAGCAGGCGCTGCGTGCCAAGTTCCCACAGGACACAGTGACCGAGGTTGGCAAGGGCGTAAATGGAGCAGACGTCGTGCATCATGTATTTGCACCTGACGGCAGTGAATGCGGGCTGATCTTGATAGAGTCCAAGCGAACGAAAACTTTCAGCGCACCGTGGCTTGCAAAGCTGCGGCAGGACGGACGTGCCTCACACGCTGACATTTTGGTGCTGGTCACCACAGCACTGCCCAAAGAGATCAGCACGTTTGACGAAGTGGATGGGGTGTGGGTCACTTCGCCGGAGTACGCTCTGCCATTGATGGCCATACTGCGTGAGGCTTTGCTTCGCGTTCACGCGGCCAAGCTGGTCCAAGAGGGCGTGGCTACTAAGTCCGAAGTCTGCTACGCGTACCTGACTGGGCCACGATTCAAGCAGCGTGTGGAGGCGGTTGTAGAGGCCTTCAAGACGCTGGGCGATGAGCTGGACAAGGAGAGGCGTAGTATGACGAAGCAGTGGGCCAAGCGCGCCGAACTGCACGAGCGGGCGCTGCTAGGCACCGCTGGGTTGGTGGGCGACCTGCAGGGCATGAGCGCAGCGCTGCCCGCTGTGGCCGGACTGGAGTTGGAGTAGTGGAGTACCACCCCAGTAACGTCAACCAGACTAGGGACGACTTTCTAACCAGACCTTTAGAAGTCACTGACTTGCGACTGTGGGACAACAAAACGTCTGCGGACATTCTTGCAGACGTCAACATACTGCTAACTGGCACGTGGACCGCCGAGTCTGAGTGGATGCCGGGCAGCGTGCTGATTCCCATGTCCACGTACACACTGCTGTGGGGATGTCCAGTTGTTAGGCTGCTGCTGCGCAAGCGTCGTACACGGCGGCCTAAACGGTTCACGAGGAAAGCATGAAACCTCACAAGCACTGCCCACGCTGTCCACGGTACGGCGCTATGCCGGGCCACAACTGCTTAGGAAGTAACGCCCAGACGCTGCAAGCGCCGCACCACGAGCGAACGTTCAAAGGAACATACCAACCCAAGAGGATGATACGATGATCACAATTGAGCAGGCGGACGCGGTTGTGTACAAGGCGCTCTGTGAGCACTACTGGAGTGGCGTTGTGCCCATACCGGATGGTTTCAAGCAGATTCGGCAGTGCGTGCGGGATGAGCTGCGGCGGCTGTCAAACGCGTCCGGAGAAGATCTAAGTAACCGCGTGCGCGATTTGGAGACCACCATTCTGACTCACGTGGCACTGCCGCTACCATCGGCGCGCTGAGGGCAGAGAAAGCCTGCAGTCACAGTCAATGGGCCCAGTGCCTGGACGGCACTATGGAGTGCAGCCTGTGCAAACAGCGGATGTACCCCGACGAGCCACGCGGCGCCCTGTATAACGGTGTGCCCATGACTACCATCTGTAATTCTAACAAGTGGCACGCACTGTGCGGCGACTTGGGCTTGACTGACGACCCCAGTATCACCAGTGTGGCCGACGTGCATATCAAGCTGAACGAGAAACAGGAGCAGTACGCTGCTGAAAAGACCGCCGGGCTGCAGCGGGACTTGACGGCCGCACGACGTATCAGTATCATCAATGCCCAAGCCCGTGAGATAGTCAATCTACGGCAGGAGAGTTGGGCCTTGCAGGGCCGCAATGAGCGTCAGGAGGCCGACATCTGGCGGATGCTTAAAACCATTGAGGAACTGAAGACAGAGGCCGGTGAACCCCGCGTGATCGTGTTCAAGGACCCACGCAACCGCCCGCTCAGAGAATTGGCAGACATGGTGAGGGGGGCCGTACAGAAATGAACCTCAAGGCAGTGCGGCTATGGAACGACACTTGCATGGCAATGGTGGACCACTGCAGCGACATTGGCCTAGCACCGCAAGGTGAGGGCGAGGACACCGAGGCGCTGGCCGGGTTGGAGCTGGCTAAGCGAGTGCTGAAGCTGGAAGCAGAGCTGGCACAGCTACTGAAGGAGAAGGACAGATGAACTTCATACGCCTGACGCTGTCTGCTTTGCGGATACAAGTGTGCCGCCCGTCGTGGACTAGCGAGCGCTGTGTGGACGCGGCGTTTGAGAGGCGCATAGAAAAGCTGCGCGCGCGGAGGAAATAGTGTACAATTATGCCTGCGTGGCTCACAATTGGAATGCGACTACCGCGCCGTACCCATGGTGCGGCAGGAAGCGAAAGGAACACACAATGAGAATCATCATCCTAACAGTGCTGGCACTGGCCAGCATCGCCGCCGTAGCACAGGACGTGGAAGACGTCAAACCCGCCTTGCAGCCTTTGGCCGTACAACAGGCGCGCACACCCACCACTGAGATCCACGCCGCTCTTCTGCAGCCGTTCACCATTCAGCAGGTTGGCATGGCACCCAGTGAAGTCCGTGCGGCGCTACAACCGTGGACCGCCCAGCAGCCAACCGTTACAGAAGCCGAAGTGCGCGGCGCCCTAGAGCCTTGGCTGCGTGTACGCGTACCACGGAAGTAGACCATGGACAGCATACGAGCCACACTGGAAGCGGCGCGCGTCAAGTTTGCGGCGCCGTACGCCTACGATGTAAGCCAGCTTCTGTACGACGCCATCAAAGCATGGCTGCCCACCGCCACGAAGTCTTTGGAGCACAGCCTCGCCACGGTGACGCTGCACATGGACCTTAAACTGCAGGGCGGTGAGTTCCGGGCTTGCACATGCACCGCCAAGGAACTGGAAACAGAAGCCGCTAGTATAGCAGAACCAGCAAAGGAGTAGTTGAAATGGCAGAATTCAAGGATTTGGTGGGAGTAACACTCGCGTCCATAGTGGGCGGTGAAGTGGGAAGCGATCGGATCACCTTTGAGGCTCAAGATGGTCGCACTTGGTGCATGTACCACAGCCAGGATTGCTGCGAAGTAGTTCAGGTTGAGGATATAGCTGGTGATCTGAATGATTTGATTGGAGTGCCAATTACGCAGGCAGAGGAGTCCAGTAATTCAGAAGACCGGAAGCAAGGAGAATCCATGGTGGGTGAGGAGTCATTCACATGGACCTTCTACCGTATAGCTACGGCCAAAGGACTAGTGGTTATCCGTTGGCTTGGAGAATCCAACGGATACTATTCTGAAAGTGTGGACTTTAAGTCGGTGCATGGATGACCCCTACGCCGTTCTGCTCGTGCGCATGACAGACACCGACACCACCATCCGCAAGCGGTTCCATCAGCTTGCCGAACACCAACACCCGGACCGTGACGGGGCCAACGGCAAGCCCGGCCCGCAGTGGTTCGCCATCGCACAGGAAAGGATTAAGAAGGCGTGATTAACCAAGCAGCCGCCCGTCAGTGGGCAGAGGACACATTCGGCATGATGTGCATGGACAAGCATGAGCGGGCCATGCGGTTCTTGGAGGAGGCGTTTGAGGCGGCACAGGCGGCGGGTGTTACCGACAAAGACGCCGTGTGCCTGTGGCGCGTGGTGTACGACAAGCCTGTGGGCGAGTTGGCGCAGGAGATCGGCGGCGCTCTGCTGACGCTGGCCCTGCTGTCTGAAGGCGCTGGGCTGGACATGGAATGGGCTGGCGACACTGAGTTCCTGCGTGCGCGCACCATGCCGCGCGACTACATAAAGGCCCGCCACGCGGTAAAAGTGGCTGCCGGGGTGGCCCGGTAGGCAAACTTGCTATAATGGTGTAGCAGCACTACAAGGAGATGTGCACAAATGAAAATTGAAGAGATCTACGCAATCCCAGTAGATGGAGACGGATGGCGAATTCTGCCAAACGGACACAGACTGAAACTCTCCCACAACGTTTCCGCACCCTATGGAATCAACGAGGCCAGGATCGGCGACGGGGCCAGCATCGGCGACGGGGCCAGGATCGGCAACGGGGCCAGCATCGGCAACGGGGCCAGCATCGGCAACGGGGCCAGCATCGGCAACTGGGCCAGTATCGGCGACGAGGCCATCATCGGCAGCGGGGCCAGCATCGGCGACGAGGCCATCATCGGCAGCGGGGCCAGCATCGGCGCCTGGGCCAGCATCGGCAACTGGGCCAGCATCGGCGACGAGGCCATCGTCGGCAGCGGGGCCAGCATCGGCAACGGGGCCAGCATACCGGTAGACGTGGAATTGAAATTCACACCGCTTGCCGTGCAAGGCACGCGCCATCTTGTAACCAACTGCGCGCCGGGTCAAATTAGTATCGGGTGCCAGTTCTTTACCTTTGCTGAGTTTCTTGCCGCCAGCCCAGAGCAGCGCGCTGCGTACCAGACTGCAGCGGGATACACTCCCACCCAATGCGCAGAATATATCAAAATCGTGGAGTTTGTAATAGCAAATGGTAGTCAGCTGATCTAAGGAGTCTACCATGATCACAGGGATGCTGTGATAAGCTTACTGAGCCCGGAAAGGCGTTTGATTGGTATGCTTTCTGGACGTGAGCTACTACTACACACGGAGTACGGGCCGTACGTACACAGGAGAATGAAACATGACTGAATTGACAGTGGACGAGCTACATGTTAGAGTACAAGACCTCGAGATGGTCTACAAAAGTCATCAGGAGCACTTGGCGGACGACGCGAAAGTCATAGACAGTCTCCGGCAGAAGGTAAAAGCTCTCGAACGCCAGGTGGCAAATGAGAAACACATCAATGATGTGCTATCTAGGCAGTATGCTAAAAAGTCTGAAGAAGTACAGCATATTGCAGCAATTATGCCCTGCACTGTTGTGCAGCCATACAGGGAACTAGTAGAAAATGTTAAGGCGCTTATAAACTCACATGAAGAGCTCCGCCAAACTGCAGTAGAGGCCATAGCTGAGCGCGACATGTGGAAGAACTACGCCTTCGATGGCGACTGCGGCGGCGGTAGTGATGGCAGTGTTCTACCCTATCCAGAGCGCTCAATGCCTAATAGACGGAAGACAGCTATTGAGAGAGGCTTTGAGAAGATTGAGAAACTGCAAGCTAAGCTAGACCATGCAAATGCGCACAATGAGTTTCTCACTAGCAGCCTTCAAGCTACAAAGGCAAAGCTGAGCATAGCCGATGGCGTGCTTAACTGGCCGCCAGCCGGCAAGGCAGGCCTGACAGCTACGCGTGAACAAGTGGACGAGGCTATTTTGAAGACGTTTCGTGAGCATTACTGGCGTGGCGCAGTCGGGACCTTTGAAGAATTTCGGCGGCACGTAAGCGACTTGCTATTCCCGCCTGCTGTCCCGGTAGACGATGAGGACGTCGCCATTACAGGCAATGGGTTTGATACTGTGATTCTGGTGGACCACAAAGAATTTTGCCGTACTCATAGTACGGACAATGCTGTAGAGATTCGTAATGCGCTCAAGGCTGTGAGAAAGGCAAAGAAGTGATTCCAGATGATCTGAAAGCTATTTACGCACAGTCTCAGTTAGACACCAGTATTGGGCAGCTCAATTTAGTGGGAGAGCTTATTGAGCGCGTAGGGAAGGCCGAGCAGTGTCTAGCTACGCAGAACGCAAAACTTGCTGCAGTTACGCAGTGGCTAAAAGATAACCAACAGGACGTGTTTAGGCGTGGGATTTGGGACGTTATTGTCAAAGCAGAGAATTCTGTAAAGAAGCAAAGACGCCAGACGGAGCATTGCTGCGCACAAGTGACCGATTGTGACTGCATTTGGCGTGAACCCGAGTTAGGGATGCCACGATGACATTTCTTATAATGACCTTGGCAGCTGTGTGGGAGCAGATTAAGCACCCATGGTGGTCATCTACTCGCTGTGTAGATGCGGTAGAGTTGCGGCGTGTGTACCGGATGATGCCACCAAAGAAGGAGCGTACAAAGTGCGATTGATGGCTTTGCAGTCGTGATGAGGTATAATTAAGCTCGTGAACATTCTAAGTGAAAAGGTAGTTGCCTTTGGCGAGCATGATGAGAACACTCGCCAGCAGATTCTCACAGCGGCGCAGGACAAGCGTGTAGTTCGCGCTGCACTTATGCCTGATGGGCACTACGGCTACAATGTGCCCATCGGAGGAGTGCTCGCCTACAAAGACGCTATCAGTCCTTCTGGAGTTGGGTTTGATATTGCCTGCGGCAATAAGGCAGTACGGCTTGATGTGCACGGGTTCGAAACACGCCCGCATATTGCTGCCATTATGGATGAGGTATTCAAGGTCATCAGCTTTGGTGTAGGCCGCAAGAATAATGAGAAAGTTGATGCGGCGGTGCTGGACAAGAGCGGCCTGGGGTGGTATCTCGAGTCTACAAAGCCACTTTATGACAAAGCAGCTGCGCAACTTGGAACAGTGGGCTCAGGCAATCATTATGTGGATATATTCACCGATGAAGCTGACCGTGTTTGGATCGGTGTACACTTTGGCTCGCGTGGATTTGGGCATGGTATTGCCACTTGGTTTCTGAAAGCTGCAGGTGCAAGTCAAGATATGGCCGCAGCACCATGCGTACTCGACATCAACAGCGATCTTGGCCAGCAGTACATTCATGCTATGAGTCTTGCTGGGCAGTATGCCTATGCTGGGCGTGATTGGGTGTGTGAACGTGTGGCCAAGATTATTGGCGGTAAAGTACTAGAGAGTATCCACAACCACCACAACTATGCATGGCTTGAAGAGCACAATGGCGAAGACTTGTGGGTCGTGCGCAAGGGTGCCACACCGGCATATCCTGGGCAGAAGTGCTTTGTTGGTGGATCACTTGGTGAGCAGTCTGTGATACTTGCGGGCATTGAAAGCACGGAGTCTAGCCTGACGCTCAGTTCGACTGTCCATGGTGCGGGCCGGGCAATGGGCCGCAAAGAGGCCACTGGTACGTTCGACCGTAAGACCGGAGAATGTAAGCGTCCTGGCAAGGTTACCCAAGAGATGCTGCAAGGCTGGGTAGACCGCTCAGGCATTGAGTTGCGGGGAGCAGGCCTGGACGAGAGCACTGACTGCTATAAGCGGCTCGACAGTGTACTAGGCTACGTGTCCAACCAAGTGCGTATTTTGCATAGACTGACTCCCATTGGTGTGGCCATGGCTGGAAAAGACACTTTTGACCCGTACAAGGACTGATGTGGTACAATTAGATGTATAAGGACACTATGAAATCCAAAATCTGCAGTACACAGCATGATGTAGACTACTCGGCATTGCTTAGCAGTGTCGTAGAGCACTTCAACACTGTCACTCGTAACCAAGCCAATCTTTTCACTACTGATATTGACGGAGACAAGCTCTGGCTCTACTACCTGAACAACTTAGACGAAGACATTCGTCAGCAGCATAACTGCCATTGCTGTAAGAGTTTCATTACTCGTTATGGTGGGCTGGTTGTTATCAATGAAGATGGCACCACTACATCAGCACTGTGGCCAAAGAATGAGACTCTCAGCATCTATGCAGATGCTTTCTGCGGGTTGAGACTTGTGGCTGAGCAGGCCAAAGTGACTGGGGTGTTCTACGGTAAGACTCCAGTGCTTGGTACGCCGCAGACTGGTACATGGTCGCATATTGCAGTTACTGCCAGCAGGTTCCAGAATATGGACCGCTTGCTTATGGCTAGTCAGCACATGGCCGCTACTGTGCAGTCTTACCAAACTGTGCTAAGCACATTGTTCGACAAGGCCGGTAGCAAAGAGAACCTCGACCAGATGATCCGTGTGTTTGAAGCCGCAGCCTTACCGCGCTCAGAGAAGTTCATCGAGCCCATTAAGTGGCTTCGTAAATTGCATGATCGCCCTAAAGGTAAACTAGGTGCTAATGTCCTATGGCGTGAAATGGCAGCTGTACCTGAAGGCTTCTTGCACCCGCGCGCCTCTGTTGTTTGGCCGTTGTTGGAGACACTACAAGCGGGCGGAGACTTTGAGGATATCAAGCGGCAGTTCATCAAAATGGCAGATCCGCTCCATTATCAACGTCCACAAGCAGCACCTACAGCTGGCAACATCAAGCAAGCTGAAGAAGTGATCGCCAAACTTGGCATTGCAAAGAGCCTAGAGCGCCGGTTCGCGCGCCTGGAAGACCTTACTACGAAGGTTTGGTTGCCAAAGGTTTCGGAAGCCCATGTGGAGGATCCTGGCTCCGTCTTTGGGCATCTTAAAGCTAGGGGCGCCACGCAGAAGAGCCTTCCGCTAGACCTGCCGGCTAAGACCATGACTTGGGAGAAGTTCGTCGACCGCATATTGCCTACAGTGCAGAAGCTGGAGTTCTATGCACCTAACCGTGGCAACTACTGCGCATTGCTAACGGCGGTGCATGCTGATGCGCCCAATATCATGAAGTGGAGTAATCCTGTATCGTGGTACGTCTACCACCCTAGAAGCTTCGCGCGGGACTGGGGCTTGTCCTCTATGCTCTGGAAGCAGGTGACAGCCGTAGTAGACACTCCCAACAAGTGGGACGGAAAAGACTACCTTGCAGAAGGCATAGTGCTTGTGCTTAAGAACTGTGTAGACCGGCGAAGTGGACAAGGAAATGCATTGTTTCCAGAAAATCTGCGAGGTGATTTGTACAGTGTACGCTCGACCATCGAAGCGTACAGCAGAAGCGCTGAGATACAAGGCCGCGAAGAAGCCACAGCCTGTGGTTACATGATCCGTAAAGAGTCTTGCAGTATCGGGCTGCGTGCTGACGGGCAAGTCTACGTGGTGGACAGATGGGAGTAGTTGCTGAAGTTCTCATTGGCGTCTTTTGTCTACTGAGCCTAGGAGCGTTGTTTCTAGGCCCAGTAAAAGTAGACTGGCATAGTATGGACAAGGATCCTGAAATGAATCCTGGATTGGACGATGATGATTAAGATCTATAATGACGATTTCAAGCTAAGTCGGTTTAAGTTCTCTGGCGGCGAGTTGCAAGTGCGCGTAGCCGTGGAGGGCCTAGCGCTCGCTCCAGGCAGCGTAACCCTCAGTGCTGACCTGCACAGCTCTGACGATATTATGGAGCTTATTCTCACAGTAGACGCTCTACGCCGGGAGCTGCCCGCAGGAACTCCTTTTCATCTTGTTTGCCCGTACTTGCCTTACGCACGGCAGGATAGAGTATGCGCACCAGGCGAGGCACTGAGCGTCAGTGTGATGACTGATCTCATCAATCTCTGCGGGTTCCACTCTGTCAAGCTATGGGATGTGCATAGCGACGTCAGCCTCGCATTGCTGCGGCGCGTCATTAATGTGCACCAGAAGGACTTTGTCAGCTTAGTGCACTGGGACCCGGGAACTATTTTGGTAGCTCCTGACGCCGGAGCGCGTAAGAAGACGGCCGAAGTAGCGAAGCTTCTGGGACTACAGATGATCACCGCCGATAAGACTCGCAGCGTAGAGACAGGCGCCATTACAAGCACTGTGGTGCATTTTGATGGCATACCAGTAGAAGAACTGGCCAAGAAGGACTTTCTCATTGTGGACGATATCTGTGACGGCGGCCGGACGTTCATCGAGCTAGCAAAAGTGCTGCGTCCATGGACTACTGGCAAGATTTACCTGTATGTCACGCACGGCATTTTCAGCAATGGGCTGGACGTATTCAATAGCTTGATTGATGGTGTGTATACGGCCAATCCGTTCCCAAAAGTGGACCTCAATCACAAACTGCTGACGGTGGTGTCTGCATGAATGACCCTTACCTGTATCAAGAACTGTGTTTTAACCGCTTGCTAGCTGAGTATCGCCTGCATAAGCGGCTGATCGTGGCGGTAGACTTTGACGATACCGTGTTTGACTTTCACAAGGCTGGATACCAGTATGAAGCCGTACTGCGGTTGCTGCGTCGTTGCACGGCCCTGGGTTTCTACATCACGCTCTTTACTTGCAGTGACCCATCAGAGTATGCCAGGCAAATAGCCTACTTGCTTGATTATGGCGTGCTGGTGACGAGCGTGAATGAGAACCCAGTCCAACTGCCATTTGGCAATCATGGCAAGCCGTACTACAACATTCTGTTGGATGACCGCGCTGGATTGTGCGCCGCCTATCAAACCCTGGAGAGCGTAGCGACCCAGGCCGAAGCAGACAAGGAGCACGTCGAATGAACATCTTTATGCCGCATGCAAAAGACTTCTACAAGAGTGGGCACGTCTTTCAGTATCCTAAAGGAACAGAGTACGTTTACAGCAATTGGACCTGCCGCAGTGATAAGTGGGCCAGCGTACTACCGGACTTCGCGCATAAGGTGGTGTTCTTCGGCCTGCAGGGAGTTTGCCAGTGGATGCTGATCGACGATTGGAACACTAGCTTCTTCAGCCAGCCACTTAAGGAAGTAGTAAACAAGTATCGACGTCGTATGGATAAAGCTCTTGGCACTGGCCGAGTGACCGTAGACCATATCGCTGCGCTTCACGTCTTGGGCTATTTACCTGTGCGCATCAAGGCATTGCCGGAGGGTAGCCGGGTAGATACCCGCGTGCCAATGTGGACAATCGTCAATACTTTGCCCGAGTTCTTTTGGGTCACCAACTTCTTGGAGACCCAGCTGAGTGCTGAGCTCTGGTTGCCGCTAACCAGTGCTACTACGGCGTACGAATATCGGCGCTTGTTTGATAAGTACGCCGAGCTTACCGGGGCCGTCAAGGCATTTGTGCCGTGGCAGGGACACGACTTCAGTATGCGTGGTATGACTGGTATCACTAGCGCGACACAGTCTGGTGCCGCACATTTGCTCAGTTTCACAGGCACAGATACTATCACTGCCATTGACTACTTGGAAGACTACTACCACGGAGAGGCGACATTCGTAGGCGGCAGTGTACCTGCCACAGAGCACTCAGTAATGTGCATGGGAGGCGCGGCAGACGAGTTGGAGACATACCGACGGCTCATTACTGAGGTCTATCCAGATGGTGTAGTCAGCATCGTCAGTGATACATGGGACTTTTGGCGCGTGCTTACTATCACGCTTAGAAAGCTAAAGGCGGAGATACTGGAGCGTGACGGCAAAGTGGTTATCAGACCAGATTCAGGTGACCCAGTCAAGATTATCTGTGGTGATCAAGATGCAAAGCCAGGCACACCAGAGTACAAAGGCGCTGTACAATGTCTCTGGGAGATTTTTGGCGGTACAGTAACCCACAAGTGCTACGATACACTGGACTCTCACATTGGGCTGATCTACGGCGACAGTATAAGTCTTGAACGTGCTCAGGAGATTCTCGCGCGTTTAGAGGCGAAGGGTTTTTCTAGTGATAATATCGTATTCGGTATTGGAAGCTACACTTACCAACATGTAACGCGCGATACGTTCGGAACGGCTATCAAAGCGACCTGGGGCGCAGTGAACGGAGAACCACGTGAGTTGTTCAAAGATCCTAAGACTGACAATGGTGTAAAGAAGTCTTTGTGCGGCCTCATTCGTGTAGAATATGAGGATGGACACTATATGGCATATGACCGTCAGGCTCCAGACCAAGAGCAGGGCGGCCTGCTAGAGCCGGTATTTGAAGACGGCCTACTAGTTAGAAGCCAGTCTTTGCAGGAGATTCGTATGAGGCTACATAGTGCTGGGTAATGAAGTTCCTTGCGCTACGCGCGCAGTGACCATAGTAGAGATGACGCCGTGTGCTGAGGCTGAACTGCGTCCGGCTAAATCTCATCGGATGCTTTGCGATGCTCACGCTAGCAAGTTAGTAGAAGAAGATGGCGACTGGGTGCGCGGGCAAAAGCTACCACTTACTACAACCATACTTTGTCAGTGGGGAAGGTGATATGATCACGCAGCAAGTAGAGTGTGATATTTGTAAAGCTTTAAAGAAAGAAGTAAACCACTGGTATGTAGTGTGCCCTGTTGGTTCTAGTGTCCGATTACATACATGGAGCTCGGCGGATACTATGGGACTGCTGCGAAAGCCTCGTGTAATACACTGCTGTGGCCAGGCGTGTTTGCACAAAGCGTTAGATCAGTGGGTAAACAGGAAAGCGGAGGTAGTAGATGTTTTTGAAGAAAAAGCGTAGTATGCGCATTTACACAATCAGTTTTACAGACAGCAATGACGCAGTTAATCATGCTGCCGAAGATGTCATGCTAGGTAAAGAGTGGACACTTTTACTAGTCGGTAAGAGAACAGTAGCTGCTATACGCACAGATACAATCGATACAGTTCTTTCGGAGCCTGTTGACTAATGACACCCTATGCAGTTATGCTTGTAAAGCCGAATGATGGAGATGTGGCTATTAGAAAACGGTTTCAGATGCAGAGTAAGAAGCAGCATCCAGATCGTGACGGGGCTAATGGCCAACCAGGGTCGGAGTGGTTTAGTTTGGCAGCAGCTTATAGCCAGATAAAAACAGAAGGTCTACGTACTGCTTGGGCCGCCAAGAACAACCTACTAAGTAGGCTATGCAAGCCGTGCAGTGGTCTTGGTGTGCGTGGAACACGCATTGGTGGTGGCAAGATTATAGTCTGCGATAAGTGTAACGGCGAAGGGCGGGTAGTAAAGTGACGGGCGTGGATAGTGCCATAAGCAGGTTTGAGACTAGGCTTGAAGCTCTGCTAGACGAGCTAAACGAGATTGAGAAGCGAATCTTTTTGGTAGCAGCTAAGCGGTCATTCGATGCAATTTACGAGCAGTACAATGCGGATGTGATGGCGAAGCCAATTGGTGTATAATAGACATAAGGAGGCTTGTCAATGGCCGCCAAAAAGAAGAGTGAGGCTCTAGCACCAGAAAGAGCTTCAGATGTGGTCTACAAACCAAACACAGTTCTATGCTGGGAATCATTTTTTCAGTGCCAGCGTCACCCAATGCTGCGGTCACAATTGCTTACGGCGCTTATGGCTGGCACACCTCTCAGCCTAGAGTGGCTGCCTACACCAATGCTGCTTGATGTTGTGCTAGTCTGTACTGCTGCGCGTAATCACTGCGATGCAGAAATCATTGATGATTATCGTGGGCTGCTTGACAAAGTGAATGAGCTATGGAGCCAGCCTAATTGGAGCTGCAAAGTATTTAGCAGTATTCACGGCAGTAGAGCTAATAGCATACTGCAAGGGTCGGCAGAGTTTACTTGCACAGAAGAGCTCTATATACCTGCGATGGTAGACTGGTACTTGACGCATGAGCCACCACAGTATCTAGCTGTAGAGTTTGAGACCGATGCGCAAGAAAAAGCGTGGCGGAAGAAGTATAAAAAGTAGCTCCAAAGGAGAGTTTACGTGTTTACATCCATGAATTGCCTGTCTAAGAAGCAGTTACGCCTGGCCGTCCAGCAAGGCATGCCCATCATTGCTTACTCGCCCGTTATGACTATGCCGGCAGTAACTGGCCGAGTGCGCGTAGAAGGCCCTTGGCCCGGTACGCACGTGCCTGTGGAAGAGATTCGCGGCAAGCATGGGCGTATGAAGCCGCGTGAGATCGTCAAGCCTTGGCACGCTGACGTTATAGTATGCGACATGGCAATTGTGGAGGTGTGCTGATGCCACAGATTATCGTGCAGCTTTTGGTGAGCACAAATGTGCCAGCACTAGTAGACTCTGACGACAAGATGTGGCTAGATACGGCGTATAAGTCTCTTGAGATGGCAAAGTCAGACTGGCCATTAGAAACGTATCGTGTGGTGGAGGTGAAGGAGTGAGTTTACTTTGGCTTCCTTTGTTGGCGGCTAGCTTGCCCATGAAAGACGGAGACTTTGACTATTCCTTAGTACCGTTTCCAGTTTACGCAAGCCCCAAGATCGACGGGTTTCGTGCCATGGGGCAGAACAACACTTTGATGAGTCGTGGCGGCCTTGCGCTACGCAATGCGCAGTTGCAAGCTCGTGTACGGACAATTCACTTTGAAGGCCTAGATATTGAGTTGACTGATGGTCCAGCAAATGGTGTAGATGTGTTTAATCGCACTAGTCATATTGTGAATAACGCAAAGGCTGATGCAAGCAATATTTTTTTGAATGTATTTGACCGGGCGGCATATCGTAGTGTAGACTTCCGACAGCGATACGAAGACCTGCTAGACGGCTATAGTAGCAAAAAGGCTATGAAAGCAGGTGTGCGCATTGTTGAGCAGACACTTGTCGATAACATAGCGCAGCTGAAAGAGTACGAGACAGCTCGTTTAGCCGAGTGCTATGAAGGGACAATGCTACGTCGTGCAGACCAAGGGCCTTACCCACAGAAGACCGGTAAAGTGAATCGGTCTACGCTCAGAGAGTTTAACTTAATACGCATGAAGCGGTTTGAATACGAGTTTGCTACACTGACTGCTGTGCATCCATTAGAGCACAATATTAATGAAGAGCGTACTGCTACAGGCAAGCGTAGCACTAAGAAGTCAGGGCGTGTAGTAGATGCTGGCGGTTTGAAAGGCAGTGCTACACTGCGTGACGTAAAGACTGGTGTAGAGTTCAATACTACAATTGGTCGAGCTGCATTGCGTGCTTGGGCTGGTTGGGCCGATGAAAAGAAGTGGAAGGGCATTAAAGTCCGCTATAAGTATCAAGTCTGTGGCACAGTTGACAAACCACGAATTAATACTGCAGACTTGAAGGAGCTACTGCCATGAGAATGTGCAGGTTTATGGTCGAGGTTCTGGTTCCAGAAAGCGAAGATACTTTTGACGAATCAGCTACTTTGGAAAAGGCTATCGAGTTCGGAATTGAGCAACAGGCACTATATATTAATGCTGCGCACATTGATGCTTTAGTACTGAGTTGCAAAGTAGTTGATCTAGATATGCAAGAAGTGAAGCGATTAAAGAAACTTGATATTGAGCACCGAAAGTATGGCTGTGATGATTCTAAGTGTGGCGTGAAAGGCTGTCTATGAAAGTTCTGCGTATCAGCATTGAAGTGGAAGTTCCTTATGGCGATGATCTGCCACTAATTCGCAGCCTGAACGAAACTGTAAAAGCTTGTCTCACTAGTAATCTTCCGACTTTTGTACCTAGGCAGCACCAGATATGGGAGAGCATTAGTCCTAACAATCACATTGGAGTTGTGACAGAATGGCCACCAAGAAGTGCTGCAAGTGTAGAAAAGTCTTAGAAACTGCTGTAGTATGCCGCAGTTGTGGGCACCTTGTTTGTGGGTGTAAAGTCTGCAGAGATTGCGCCCACGAACGATGTGTGAGCGCTACTTGTACTAAGAAGAGGTGAACTATGATCATTCGATGGAAGATGGTCGGAGCTACAGAGTACGTAGCTGTGTGGCAAGCGAAGTCCTTGTCGGTTCGATATACTGTCGAAGCAAAATGGCGCGTGTATGTTGATGAAGAGCGAGTCAAGGGCACATGGTTCACGCCACAGTCAGCTATGGAAGCTGTGGACGTTGCAGCTTGCAAGGTCATCAAGGTACTGGGCAGGTCAGTACAGGCGACACAGCGCGCTTACGCAATGAGAAGGGTGGTATCCAATGCCTAAGATCGCGGCAAGTATTCACATCACTATAGATGATGTAGGTACAATCGCAACGTCGATTGATGGGTCTCAGATGCTGGTGGCGGGGCTTATACGCTGGCTAGATACTTATGATCGCATGCTAGTCACACGGCAGATCGACATGGAGCAAGTACAGAATACAGTGGCCACAGACGGATGCGTGACAGCTCACTACAGAGAGGCTGACAGTGCCTCCAACTAAATCTGGGCCTAGTGTTGATATGCTTGCAGAGTATCAGGCTGCTGCTAAGGCTCTAGCGCCTGCAGTTAAACGGCTAGAAAAGGCTTTGAAGAACTTGGATCCTTCAAAGATTCCAATTGGTGCCGTGTCAGATACTTTGTACGCATTACGCGCAGCGGCAAAGCTGCCTAAGTTGCTTAATGATCCATTTGAGGATATCTTTGTGCCTGCGATTAAAGCTCTTGAAGACTACTTTATTGAGACACTTAAAGTGGGCGAGTCAAGTGGTGTGCAGGGGCATCTGAGTCGTGTGCAGGTTACAGACAGTACTGTGCCTGTTGTGTCCGACTGGCCAAAGTTCTATGCATATATCAAAAAGAACAGCGCATTTGAGCTGCTCAATCGTGCAGTCAACAAGGCGGCCGTAAGTGAACGCTGGGAGCAAAAGAAACAGATTCCTGGCGTTAGTGCATTTAAAGCAAAAAAAGTCAGCTGCACAAAGTTAGGAGGTAAGTGATAGGCTACTATGTGGCAGGTTGTCTCGGCGTGATAGTAGGCCTTTTGTTTGTCATTTCTATGCTTGCAGTCGACAAGTCTAAGCTGCTAGGAGAGCTAGAGGAGGAGCGTAAGTGCTACCAGGCCGCACGTTGGTTGGCACAGTATAACTACGCCTATATGGCAGCTGTGCGTAATGTAGCTGCACGTGATCTCCATTTAACTTACAATGCATTAACCTGTATGGTAGATGACGATCTGCGAAGACATGCTTACTATGGGATGGCCGGACAGGTAATACCATTGATGTATGTACCCAAGGAACTACGAGGCGCAGCTGCTGCGTTCAATAGGCGTGTGTTTGCCAATTGGCCTGCTCGGTATACAGAGAAAGTAGACCGTGGTGAGACTGTTGAGCAGGCACGTATCCGTCAGCTGCAGGATGCAGTAGTACTATTGCGAAAGGCAGACTTACCACGCCGTGTGCGCGATGAGCTCGAAAAAGTTTTAGGGCCTCTGAAAAACGATACACCGCACATTTGATAAAGTGCGACAATACTGACTAGTAGAACAAACCGCTAAGGAGAAACAGCAAATGGCAGTAGCTAAGAAAACAGCAAGCAAGACGACTACCACCACCATCGTGCCATGGAGCGAGCGATTCGCAAAGCATGCACAAGCAGCAAAGGAGCAGGAAAAGGGCGTAGGTGGATTCGGTCAGCGCGTAAAGTTTGGACCAGGTGTCATGACAGTGGCAGGCGGGTCTTTGCCCGGTGGAAAGCTCGAGTGTGTGGTAATTGGATCATGCGCAGCTAATGCTCTGTACGAGGGTGCGTATGACCCAGATGCACCTGAGACACCTGTGTGCTATGCGTTCAATGTGCTAACGGAGGATATGGCTCCGCACGAAGATGCTCCACAGAAGCAAGCCGGCAATTGTGCAGAGTGTGAGCAGAACCAGTTTGGTAGCGCAGCTACTGGCAAAGGCAAAGCCTGTGCTAACACGCGCCTTTTGGGTCTGCTCACATCAAAAGACTGTGAGGATGCAGCAGCTATTAGTACAGTAGAGCTTGCTGTTGCGCGTATCAGTCCTACCAACCTGAAGGCTTGGGCTGGATATGTGCGCGCAGTTGCTGATGAGCATGGTCGTCCACCGTGGGGCGTAGTGACAGAGATCAGCTCACACCCCGATCCTAAGACACAGATTCGTCTCGAGTTCAGGATGGTAGAACTGATTGACGACGGCGATACTCTTGAGGCACTTGAGAAGCGGGCAGGCGATAAGGTGCAGGAAGTTCTGCAGCAGCCGTACACAGCGCTGCCTGAGCGGCCTGCTAAGCCTGCAAAGGCTGTTAAGCCCGCAATCAAGGGTGTGAAGACGACAGTCGCAAAGTCGTCGAAGTTTGCAGTGAAGCGGTAGTAGTTACAGGGCGTGCTTTGAAATAGGCACGCCCTAAGTTTATTTTAAGAGGGCAATGCATGGCGACGAAAGTACCTCCAGTTATTGTTGCAGATTTTGAAACACATGGGATAGAGGCACGGCCTAAGTATCCGCCAAAACCGGTTAGCCTAGCACTAAAGTGGCCAGATCAGCGCGAGTACAGGCTAATGGCTTGGGGCCATGGAGATGGCTCGAAGGCTGCTGGCAATAACTGCACAGAGAAGGAGGCACGGGGAGAGTATAAGAAAGCACGCGATAGCCGATATCGTATGCTCTTCCAAAATGGTTCATTTGACCAGGATGTCGCCGAGACTCACTGGGAAATTCCGCTATTGCCCTGGGAGCGCTACGATGAGACTATGTATTTGGCGTTCCTCAACAATCCACACTCGCCTACTTTAGCTTTAAAGCCTTTGTGTGAATTGCTGTTAGGTATACCACCTGAAGAACAAGATTCTATGTACGCGTGGATTATTGAAAATGTATCAGAGGCAAAGAAAAAGCCGAGCACAGCTGGTGCATACATTAGTCAATGTCCTTACCAGATTGTTAAGCCTTATCATAAAGGCGATCTGACGCGCACTCTGGCATTGTTCAATTATCTTTATCCACGTGTAATCGATGCAGGTATGTCTGAGGCATATGATGTAGAGCGCCAACTGATGCCTGTGCTGCTAGAGAATGCGCGCATAGGTATGCGAGTGGATGTTGAAGGCCTTGGGCGTGATCTGCCAGTTATGAAGGCTGGTATTGAGAAGGCCGATGTTTGGCTGCGCAAGCGGCTAGGCGATATAAACTTCAATAGCGACCGTCAACTAGCTGATGCTCTGCTAAGTAAAGGCGTAGTTAGCGAATTATCAAGGACGCCTAAAGGCCAGTTATCTGTCAGTAAGAAGTCACTTACTGTTGATAAGTTCATTGACAAACGTGTGTGGCAAGTAATGTCTTACCGCAGTAAAATGAGTACTTGCGTTAGTATGTTTGCCGAAGCTTGGCTAGAGCTGGCCGACAGTAATAACTATCTGCATCCACAATGGATGCAGGTTCGTAGTCCCAAAGGTGGAGCTGATGATACTAACGGAGCACGCTCAGGCAGGATTATTTGCACAAGACCTAATTTCTTAAATGTTAGTAAGTCGTTCTCAAAGGATATATCAGCAGGCTATTCGCACCCAAGTTTTTTGAAGGCAATGGAACTGCCTAAGATGCGCACTTACTGTTTGCCAGATAAAGGTCAGACTTGGATTAAGCGTGACTTTTCTAGCCAGGAGATTAGACTAGTAGCACACGCTGAGGATGGGCCTATGATGCAGGCCTTTCTGGATAATCCAAAGCATGATATCCATGAGATAGCACGAGTGGAAATTGAGCGAGCACTCATAAATGCAGGATTGCGAGATAGCTTTGATCGCGACACTGCAAAGACTGTAGTATTTGGCAGGATTTACGGCATGGGCGTTAGTGGCCTGATGATAGCGCTAAGGCTAGCTGATAATGAGCGGGCAGTTGCTAAAATTATTCAACGTGCAATTAATGATGCACTGCCAACACTGAAAGCACTTGATGATGCTATGAAGGCTCTCTTTAAAGCGGGTCAGCCTATTAGAACAATCGGGGGCCGCATATACTACTGTGAACCGCCTACATATAATGCAAAGTTTGGGCGCGATATGCACTATGAGTTTCGCGCTCTAAATTACTATGCACAGTCAAGTGGAGCTGACGTTATGAAGCGTACACTTGTAAAGTACAATGCACATCCTAAGCGGCGTGGCAGACTTACAACATCTGTGTATGATGAGGTCGACGCATCTTGCCCTGCAAAAGCGCAGAAAGAGGAGATGGCAGTACTGAACGACTGTATGCTGAATAGTGTTCAATGCGATGTGCCATTACTGTCAGAGGGAGCTACTGGGCCTAACTGGGGCGCACTAGTTAAGTGGGTAGATTGATGAAACCTTTGTACGTATACTGGTTACGCGCACCAATGCTTGATAATCAAATAGTGTATGTGGGATGTGGGGATAACCCAGAAGCGCGCAGAAAGGCTGCTCAGCGGCGTTACCATATGCAACTAACTATGGTGCACTCTGAAGCTTACACTGACTACACCGAGGCAGGAGCGCATGAGACTTTAGAGATTGGTAAGCATTGGTCAACTGTATTTAACATAGTGCGTAAATCAGCTATCTCGGTAAAGTTTGCTGAACGCAGTGTAAAGATTAGGGTATCACTTACTGGTATTGTGAGAAGCTCTGAAACTCGGGCGAAGATAAGTGCTTTTAGAACAGGTCAGTCTAATGGGCCACATTCTATGGAAGCCCGTAAAAAGATTGGCGATGGAAATCGAGGCAAAGTAGTTACAGAAGCAACTCGTGAACTAATACGCCGGGCAACTACTGGTAAAAAAACAATCGGCAGAGACTATTGCGAAACGCACGGCTAAGACAACTGACCAGAGAAGAACTGAGGAACAGCGTAAGTGGCTTTCCAAGGCTATGACAGGCAAATCGTGGTCGCCAGCTATGATTGCGGCAAAGGCTAGGCAGTATGAACGACACAAGCTTAATCAGTCCGGCTACGGCCATCCGTGGCGCGTAAAGAATCTTAGTAAGGAGATACAGGAGGCAATTGGATGACCGACAAGCCACCAAGATACCGCTTTGGTAATGTTGATGGAGCTATGAAGAATGGCACTGCTGTATCAATTGGCTTCGACAGTGCAGACCAAGTAACTATTGAGTTTAACTATACCGACCAGCAAGACGGCCAGCTTTACCACGTCTATGCTAGAGGACACCGTACCAAGATCAATAAGGAGACATAGTTGGCGATCACATCAGGAATCAGAAAGACCTACGCACAGCTCAAGAGCTGGAGCTACAGTACTTACACGCAATATCTTGGATGCCCGTATTCTGTGTGCCTTGAAAAGATACAGAAGGTTCGAGTAGTAGAACCAGAGAATCCACACTTTGTCAAAGGCAACAGAGTCCACGGTTCTGCCGAGCAGTATATCAGCGCGCCTGGACGGGCGCCTGGAGCACTTGAGCCTGAGTTGACGAAACTCAAACCATTGCTCACTCGTCTGCGCAAAGCAAAGGCGCGCGTAGAGCAGGAGTGGGCATTTGATAAGCTGTACAATCCAGTCGCATGGTTCTCGCCACAGGCATGGCTGCGTGTTAAGACCGATGTGTGTGCTGATACACTTGCGCCGCCCGCCGTAGAGATCGTTGATTGGAAGACTGGCCGTCCGCATGATGAGCATAGACAGCAACGTAGTCTCTATGCACTTGGTGGTTTGCAGCTAGTCCAGCTAGGTGCACTAGCAGGTGGCAGTAAAGATACAACACTGACTGCGCAGCATGTCTACGTCGATTGGCCTGACTCCACAGCTACCGAGTCTTACGCCATGAAGCACCTGCCGGCATTGAAGCGTGAATGGGCGGCGCGTATCAAGCCGATGATGGAGGATACACGCTTTCTGGTTAAGCCTGGATCTGCATGCCGCTGGTGCAAGTTCAATGCCAAGAACGGCCTTGGAGGCCCGTGCCAAGATGGACGTTAAGCCTGTAACTGAAAAAGAGTTACGCAGCTGTCATGTACGAGGAGCTTTAGGTGTCTGCCTAGAGCTCCAGCTGCCAATTGAGACTGTAACTATGGTCTGTGCAGCATTGAAGATTACACAAGAAGAACTGCAAGAGGTGATCAATGGCAAGAAAGCTTAAGATTGTAAAAGAGACCGACCGTGATGTAGAGTTGCGCAACAAGGTCCGGGTTCTACTCGAGGAAGTTTGCTTTGAGCATGGGCCCCAGTATGATGTCAGTGTCAAGACGCTTAAACCTGGGCATGTGCGATGCTGCTTTAGAGACACCACAGGCCACTATATGTACATAGAGCTACGTGAGGCAGTGCTGAGTCGGCCTAAACAAATTGCGCAGGCAGTCAACAGAGAGTGGAGTAGGTGGTTCTTTGGCGAGGCGCGAAACTGTCCTAGAAGCTAGAGCTTGCAAGTGGGCCCGCTTGAAAGGCTGTGTAGTAGCTAAGATGACGGAGTGTGACGGCGTCCCGGACAGAGTCTTCTTTGTGCCGGGTGGCCGTCCAATTGTCATTGAGTTTAAACGGAAGGGCGAGGTGCCTGAGGGTCTTCAGCACTGGTACCTTGACAAGCTTCGTGAGCTCGGCTACTACGCTCGTTGGTGCGATACATGGGAAGGCTTCTTGGAGATAGTCAATGGATTTAGTTCCAAAGTCAGTAGCACTAAAAATGGAAGAAAGCAAACGGACGGCAAAGGCTTGGACACCGTGGCCATACCAAGAGCGCGCTCTAAAGGCCTTGCTTGAGAACGGCCAGTATGGCCTGTTACTTCAGCCCGGACTTGGGAAAACGTCTGTAACATTGGCTGCAGTAAAGATTCTACTCGCTAAGAAACTAGTTAAGCGTGTCTTGGTTATAGCACCATTGCGACCTGCCTACGAGGTGTGGCCAGTAGAGGTTGCTGATTGGAAAGACTTCAATGCTTTTGGTGTGGCGCTATTGCACGGGCTTGCCAAGGACAAAGTCCTGCGCAGCTTACAGCTAGAGCATCAGGTTGTGATTATCAACCCAGAAGGGCTAAATTGGCTGTTCAAAGACAAAAAGCGGGCGAAGCTTCTAGGCGCCGACATGCTTGTTATCGATGAGTCAAGCCTGTTTAAGTCTGGCACTTCAGTCCGCTTCAGAAGACTGCGGTCTGTGCTTGGCCAGTTCAAGCGCCGAGTTATTTTGACTGGATCGCCGCGGCCTAAGAACTATGAAGACCTATGGGCGCAAGTCTACTTGCTCGATCAAGGTGCCTCTTTGGGCAACTACATCACGCACTATCGCAATCAGTACTTCTTTCCAACAGGATTTCAAATGCGCGAGTGGTCGCTGCTGCCGGGCGCAGATGAGACGATCAACAAAAAGATTGCGCCGCTTGTTCTGCGAATGGACGCGGAAGACTATCTCAAGTTGCCGAAGCTGACTGATCAGACCCACTTTATTGAGCTGCCGCCTAAAGCACGTGAGCTTTATGAACAAGTAGAGTCGGGGCTTATGAGCACTTTGTTCACTGCTCCTATGGTGAACAGTACAGCCGCGCGAAGTCGCTGTGCACAGATAGCTAACGGCTCAGTGTACTTAGACCCTACTGATCCGGACGACATTGAGTCTTGGAAGTCGTCTAGACGTCCAGTTCAGGTTGTACACACAGCAAAGGTAGAAGCTTTAATGGAGCTTGTGGGCGAGCTTCAAGGCGAACCACTTCTTTGCTCTATTGGGTACCATCATGATGTAACAGCTATTCGTGTGGCGGCTGGCAAGGACACACCTTGTATCAATGGAGCTACTACGCGAACACAGCTGTCAGACTATATCACGCGATGGAACAAAGGATTGCTTCCATTGCTGATGATTCATCCAGCTGCGGCCGGCCATGGCCTGAATATGCAAAAGTGTAATGGGCGACACATTGCCATATTTGACCTGCCAGACAACTATGATACCTACTTTCAGATGTTTCAGAGAGTCTGGCGTCAAGGCAATAAGGCTGACTTCTGTATCCGGCACCATTTCGTGGTCCGGAATACAGTAGACGTAGCTAAACTACGCAATCTCAGAAAGAAGGGTGACGGCCAGAAGGCTTTTCTCGATGCAATGAAGCAATATGCAGAGGAAAAAGGCCTGAAAATAAATGCGCCAAAGCCTAGAAAAGCGGTATAATCATTTCAGCGCACTGGAAAGGGGCGCTAGAAAATGAAGAGAATTGAACAAGGTACTTTGTTTCCAGCTGACGGTTCACCTGCCAAGATAGTCACTCCAGCAGATGGAAAAAAGTTTTCACTCGATGAGCTTCAGAAGTTTGTTGGTGGGTATATTGAATCCATTGTCTGCGTGAAGCCTTACGTCCGCGCTTTTGTCAATGAGGAGGGCGCTATCAAAGGCGATTTGCAAGATAACCCACATACCTGGTCAGTACTAAATCGCAAGGTGTACGCCTTAAACGGCTACGCAGAAGGCTTTCGTGTATCAGGCGACATCATTGCAGTACAGCTGGTGCAAGCATGACCAACAAAGCCACAGAGTACCTAAGCATACCGGAGGGCGACCGCAATGTCGCCCTCCCAATGACGCTTGCAGAAGCTGATGCCAAGGCCAAGGAGCTGTACGGACCGAAAGCTTATGCCTTTGATCGGTTATCACTGCTACCGGGCCTTTTAGACGCTAAGCCACTGCATACCTACATTGATGAAATAGGGCGGTACTACATCGGTGTAGGTGAGGCTCTGTACGGCAACGGCGCCACATGGAAAGAAGCATTCGCGGCGGCTGCAAAGATGGCAGAGGCGAGGCTATGACCCACCTTATTGATGTCTTACTTGGAGCAGTAGTGGGCATGGCTGCTATGCTTTATTTGCAGCGGCCTGGAGGTGGCCGGTGACTGACTTGCAGAAGGGTAGTACGTGTGAGTACACGGACTTGGGCGGCCAGACATGGGTTGGCACAGTTGAGTCTGTAGGCCGTAAGTACTGCGAAGTACCCCGCTGCGCAGACAACAGAGTGGAGCGTATGCTTCTGACTTCTGTGCGAGAGTTCACGTACTCTATCTTTCATGCTCGTGATTTTCTCAGAGGCGGACGATGATTCAAATCTGTGTTTATGTCTTTGTGGCCCTGGCTTTGGTACGCCAGATCTGTGTTGCTGTTTACGTCATGCGCGGGAAAGGCGGCTTGAAATGAAGATCATCAAGATCTACGAGCCGTCGCCATTTCACAACACAAGAGCACTGAATATGCGTCAGCTTCTCAACCCTATCTTCTTTTCAGTAGACTGCCGGCACCCAGACCAGAAGCGACAGCGCTCCTCAAGACGTAGGACGCGAGCGCTACATAATGCGCGTAATTTGAAGGCACAGCAGCTTACTTGGGTTCCAGACCTACCGACGACTGATGCTTGGGAGAAGTGGTTTGCGGCCCGTGGCTGGACTAGAATGGCTAGCGTACTGGGGAGGACTTTCGATGAGTACTAAGAGTCCCACTGGGCGGCTCAAGGGTATTAACGAGTCTGAACTGCAAAGTACTTCACTGTCTGTCGAGCACAGTGTTTGCGCGCATAAGTACTGGGCGACTGCAGACTTTCAATGCTAGAACAACGCATACTAGCTGGTCCATTAGCAGCACAGGAGCCAAAGAAAGCTTCATTTCCTTATCGCTTTGGGTCAGCTAGTCTCATTGCAGCTTGTTCAGTAGAAGCACGCAGTGAGGACCGTATTCACCGGCTTCTTCTTGAGCTAGGTTATATCTACGACGTGAACACAGGAGAGTATCATGAAGCCTGAAGATCTTACCAAGAAGCAGATGAAAGCATTGTTCAAAGCTCTGCACATGCTGGATATCGTCAACTTGTACGCCACGGGTGATCGGTTACGTAGAGCCTTTGGTGTAGAGCTGGAAGTAGTGAAGGCGCACAAGAAAGACGGGCTGGGCGATGACTGAGCTTAGTGAAGAGCAGCTTAGCAGAATGCGGCGGAATTTGCGTTTAATGGCTGAGTATGCAGCATGGTTTGCCATGAATGCACGTGCACCACAGCCCACTACAAAGGTTGAGCAAGGGCACATAGGGTGCAAGAAGTCAAACTTACTGCCGCGTAAGGAGCAGCCATGACGACTGATCTACGCCTGTTCGGTCACCTGTTTGGTGTAGGCAAAGAAGAAGCGGATATGCTCAGTCGTCTGGCGGGGCCATGTCCTGCGCTCCACCAGCCTACAGCGCCTTTCATGGGCGGAGCAGCAGAGGCATTCCAAGCGCTCAATCGGCGGGGCAGAGAATCACTTGCCAAGATAGAAGTACTGACTGCCACCACTGTGAAGCTCCCTAAAGACAAACGGCGGGGCAAGCTCGATACCTGGCAGACTATTCATGAGTTCATCTATGCTGGCAATGCGCGCTTTACTTTGCTCAGTTTGAAGACTGGCCAGCGCTACACGTACAAGGTGCAGGTCAAGAAAGCCGACTTGGTACTGCATCCTGAAGATCCGGTGTACTTTGTCAACTTACTACGTGGTCCAGACAATACTGCAGACTATGCCTATATGGGAGTAACAAGACGCAATGGGCAGTTCAATCGTACTAGTGCAAGCAAAGTAAGTGACCTTGCACAGAGCTATAAGTCTTGGGTTTGGTTCTTAGAGCGAATGCGATCAGAGCGCGCTGACGTACTTGGCGCCTTAGTAGAGTTTTGGCACGAGGGCCGGTGCTGCTGCTGTGGCAGAGTGCTAACTGTCCCAAGCTCAGTGCTAAGCGGCTATGGCGAAGTTTGTAGAAAGGCACGAAATACAGGTGCCTAACTGCAGTATAATTAATCTATGCGAATGTGGATGATTGACCCAAAGATCCTGTGTCGTAAGCACCTGCTAGGTGAGCACGTTGAAATACATATGCTTGTCGGTAGCCTGCAGCGAAAGCGCTCCATAGCCGGCTTCTTAAACCAAGGTATTCTCGAGCCTCAAAACGCGCTTAAGCGCCATGCTGCTTTAGTTGCCGAGATGCAATTGCGTGGCTACAAGCATGCTTCGAAGCTCCAGGACGTCCCACATGGAGCTCCTAGTGGCCATGTTGACCAGGTAAGCTCACTTACTGCTCTGCTGGCGCGCTGTGAGGCTTGTTCTACGCGCTATAATGATCTTAGGAGCTAATTGTATGCGAACCTTTGAAGTTGAAGACGCTGTAGTACCAATGCTTGCACTTGCAGTAGCTATGGCTGTTCATGAACGACGGCTTGTTGCAATGGAGAATGTTGATTCTTCTAGTCTAGCTTCTCAGCAGGTTCGCAGAGAGATTGCTCAGTTAGAGGACTTTCTCTCGAAGCTGAATGCGCCATTACCGGCTTTGCACACCTTATTGGCGCAAGAAGAGCAACGGGCCGTTAGCTCAATTGGTCAGTAGCACACGACTCATAATCGTTAGGCTGCAGGTTCAAGTCCTGCACGGCCCACCAAGTTTAGTACTTTCATGGATGCATTAATATGGCGATCCAGCAACCTAAACCCTAACCGTAGCAAGGAGACTTAAACTACCATGGCTAAAATCAATATCGTCCTCAGTCCGAAGCAGCTCGCCAATCTCGTCACTGCTTTGCAGGGCGCACCCAAGCAAAGCAAGACTGTCGAAGTACTCACGGCGAAGTTCACGGCTGTAGAAGTGCCTGAAAATGCGAAGAAAGTTACACTGACAATCAGTGGCGCAGAGGCACAGAACACAGTCAAGGCTCTCGGAACACTGCCCAAGCAGACTGCTACTGTGATCGCGCTCTTCGGCAAGATCAGCGCCGCCCTGGGTGCCGAGTAGCACTTGTAATTTAGTGTATTATGGTCCATTCACTCCGTGGATGGACCACATTTGTGTGTTATAATATGCTCAGTAGTTTGAAAGGACTGCTGACTATGAAAAACCTGGATCCTGTAGAGCGGCTTCGGAAAGACTTTGCTCGCATCCTGGACGCGATAAGTACGTTGCACGGCGTTCACACTCCAGCGCAAAAGAACCGACGCATTTCCCCCAATGATTCGCGTCAAGTAAAACTTCTGGTGCGCAAAAACCCTCACAAACCGAAGACAAAAGCTTGGGCAGCATTTGAGATTCTGAAGCATTGTCGTACTGCACGCGACTATGTGCGTACTGTGCACAAGACTGCAGGCGACAAAGTAATTATGGGCTACCTCAACTGGGCCGTTAATCGTGGGTACGCACGACTCATGTGAGTGCTTATTGGGCCGTATGTGCTTTGCGTACGGCCCAATAAATACGACGTCAGTGAGCAAAAGTGAACGCACTTGAAAGACCACTCCGGTAGACAATGTAACTAGCGGTCTAAGGAGCCGCCACTCAATGCCAAATATTCTTGCGAAGATCGGATCGAAGTCAGTACTTCCGCCGTACATGCGCATCAAGGTACTACCAGCTACAAAGGCTTCGTTCAGTAGGCGTGCAAATAACCCGCCACAAATATTGCTCAACCGTCGTGCAGACGATATGCAGGCTCATCGTGTGTCTGTTTGTGATACTCGTAATGCGCGTCTTCTGACTCAGACCAATCCACACAGAGCGCACACTAAGTCTTGGGTAGCTTTCGAAATCCTGCGTCAATGCAGGACCGTGAAAGAATATGTAAAGTCGGTTCGTGCTGTGACAAGTGACAAGTCGACTATGGGCTACCTCAATTGGGCTGTGAATCACCAATATGCCAAGTTGACTGCTTAGGCAGCAAGTAAAGCGCGCCGGCTATCAAGTTTGCCGGCGCCTAAAATAAACTTTAAAAATGTAGTATTTCCACTGTATAATTATTGAAGTGAGGAAATTTACATGACTGGACACCAGCTCTTCTGGCTGTGCGCTCTCGTAATTCAGACGATTCCCTTGGCAGTATTCCCGCATGTATTTGCATGGTGGAGAGAATTTGCCGCTGAGAACTTTGTTCAGGAGCGTGACAAATGAACTACGGAATCTTGATTGCGATCAGTAAATCTGGTTTTCAGATCGTGGGCGCTGTGGACACCTTGAACGAGGCGCATGAGTTAGCCGGCGAGTATGTCAGGTTTGGGCCAGACAGTGGCTACCTTGCGCCTGAGTATTTCGAAGTCCATAGTCGTGGGCAATATGGTGGGTACACCATTGTGCAACGCCTGAAATAGTCTGAATTTTGTCGTTGCAAACTCTAGTTTCTGTAGTATGATTTCAGGAGCACAGACAATGACTGAATGCGAGTTTCACACCACTTTCTACGGCCCGCGTAATACGCCCAATCGTGAAAAGCTGTGCAAGCATCTTGGAATTACTGGCTTTGCTGGTTTGAGTTTGAAGCGCATGGGCTGGACCGGTTTTGTCAATGCTCTTGGCGACTACCACGGGCTTGATGTGCGCAATTTTAGCTGCCAAGCAACCTTTATGGATGCCATCGCAGAAAAAATAAAACTGCTATAAAGCGCAGAATCTGCAGTATGATTATTTCAGTGCAGAGGAGCACAGACAATGATTGCCAAAATCGAGTGGAAAGTGGCCGAAGCGCCTACCGGAAAGTATCGTTCATTTCAGCGCCGTGGATGGCCCACTGGCACCATCAATGGTTGTGCTGCTGTGTCGCTCTATGCTGACAATGACTACTCAAAGCAGGCCGCAGAAGGCGGCTCGGTCATTACTGTGTGCGTGGCTGACTGGACTGTCGGTCAGACTGCTGAAGGTAAGGCTAAGTATGGCGCATTTACATGGCGCACACTGAAGGCACGCGCAGCCACCCTGAAGGAGGCTAAAGATCTTGCGGTACGCTTCCACGCAGCTCATCCAGAGTACACCTCAAAATAGTCTGAATTTTGTCGTTGCAAACTCTAGAAACTGCAGTATGGTTATTTCAATGCAGAGGAGCACAGACAATGATTTTTACCTGGGCTGATGTTGAAGATTTTCTTACGTATAGGCCTTGGATTTTGGCTCATGTGCGAGCTATTTATGGCGAGTACGTACTAATTTGTGGCGGCGCAGTAGCGACTGATGATGCTACAGTTGCTATGCGCATGTTGTATGATGCCGCTGGAATTTAGCAATTACGTAGTGCAATTGATTGTAGCGGCTCAGAAAGGACCGCCACTCACATGACCAAAGCAAAGGCCACGACGACAGCGCCTCTCAAAGGCAAGACGAAGGCCGCCTCCAAGGCTGTCAAAGCAGCTCCAGTGAAGAAGGCCACAGCGGTTCCAGTGAAGAAACCTGTGCCGGCCAAGAAGACCGCTCCCAAGACTGTACCGGCTAAGAAGGCTACAGTCTCCCCAATGTCGGCTAAAAAATCACCGTCTAAGGCCGCCAAGAAGACCAGCGAAAAGACGTCGGCCGCGCCCAAGGGTGCTGCTTTGACAGCGCCAGTGGCGAAGGCCATGCCTACAGCAGCCGACGCCTGTGTGGCTGCTATTCTTGCCTCTGGTTTTGCCCTGCAGCGCAGTGACACTGTCGACAAAGTGGCCGCGTATGGTTATGGTGACGCAAATGGTCGAGCTGTTCTGCTGACTGTGAAGACTGATGGTGATACTACTTGGACACTTGTAGCTGCAGATGGAGGCAGTAGATGCGGTGGCAAGGACGCTGAAACACTGAAAGTTGCCCTTGAGCGCCGTGCACCAAAAGCAGAGGCGCCCCCGCCTTTGCCCCATGTGATTCGTGCTATTGAGCAGCTGCGAGTGGCTACCAAGGGCACATATGCAGCGCATGAACTGCGTGGTGACGATAATTACCCTGTACGTCTGCGGATCCTTAAAAGTGCTCTCAAAACTGACAAGGTTCTGGTCGAGCAGAGTGGCATCAATGCAGTTGTTAAGACACTATATGGGCTGCTTGATGTGCCGCCGGCTTCGATTGCTGCGCAGCGTACATGGTTTGCAGCGGCCTGCACCAAGGTTCTTGCGGCATCGCGCAAGGCTGATCGTGAGCACGACAAGGCTGAGAAAGCTCTCATTGAGAAAGAATTACGCCGTACAGTTTTTGAGCGTATGGTCCCTGGAACTATTTTGCCGCCGCCAACAAAGCACTTGGGCAAGAAAGCCCAGGCCGAGAAGGACGCTGCCGATAAGCTGGCAATTTACCAGGAAGCTCAGATTGCTGCTATGTGTCCTGAGAGGCCAGCGGAGCAGGTCGCGAAACCCAAGAAATCTACTGAAAAGGAGGACTACCAGGCCGACCTTGCAGTCATCGATGACGGGTCAGAAGAGCGTGCAGGTGCTCCCCTAGCGGGTTCTACGGCCTACCGTGCAGAGGACATCTGGCTTATGGAGCACACGATGACTGGTCTGGTGCTGCTAAAGCTCGAAAAAAGTAACTCGCAGGGCGCCATTTGTGTGTATAATAATGGTAATAGAGTTGCTTGTGGCGTTGTGCCAATCGAGACACTCTTAAAGTTCAAGCGGATAGAGGATGTGGACATTCTTGAGTCCGTTCGCCAATTATTGAAGCCGGCTATTCCCGGCGTGATAATCACCCCCGTGGCAGAACGCCACTTAAACGCAGTCTTGCACTGTAAGGAGCTAGCAGCCATGACCTTTGCCAAGAAGTCTTCCGCCAAGAAGTCCACCGATGTTGTTGAAACCGCCAAGACCAAGAAGTTTGCCGCACCTGAAAAGGCGTCCAAGAAGCCCATCGTCGCCAAGAAGCCTGTTGTTGTCGAGACTGAAGCAACTGCAAAGCCTTCCAAGGCCAAGAAGGCCGCGAAGGAAACCGCTGAGCCCTCCGCTCGTAAGAGCTCTTTGTTCCGCCTGAAGAACGACTCAAAGGCCACCTGGAGTGCGTTCAAGGGCCAGAAGGCTGAGCTTGTGCAGGCTTTCATTGACCTCAGTGCAGTGGGCGCAAAAGCTGCCGGCGTGACGCGTGGCGCTTTGATCGATGCTCTGCCGAACATCGGGCCAAAAAACATAAGCTTTTATTTGAGCACCTGGCAGTCCGGGGACGCCCCGATCGTCGAGAAGTTGGCAGCTGCAGAGTAAGCAACTACACAATTTGTTTTAAGATGACCCACAGACCATCGTGGGTCATTTCTACGCCTCTAAAACCAAACAATACGAAGGAGCTTATGGAGTTTATTCAACCACAGGTATTCCATGTTGCGCAGACCACACTTGATCCTGGCGGGCTTCACGACTATCTTACTGCTGTAGGTGTGCCAACTTGGACCAGCGATGCCCCGAGTCATGCTGAGGCGCTTCAAGAGGTTATGGGGCGAACTTGCTACAATTCTTTCAAGGTCGGTCTCAATCCTAATGTGACACGTATTAGGGAAGGTAACTCCACTTATTTAAAGAGTATCGTAGAGTCAGGGCACGGCTCAGTGCTCGAGCATGCGTGTGACTCTTGGATGCTGTTCAATATTAGTCGTGTTGTTACACACCAAATTGTTCGGGCCCGCGCTGGTACTAGTTTCAGCCAAGCCAGTGGCCACTACATCCGGGTTGACGGCATTAAGAGCTGGTTCCCACAAGTACTAGAAGACCATCCACGACGTGCTGAATTGTTTGACTTCTATCGTACGCGATTTAAGAGCCTCGAGCAGGCCCAGATTGAGCTAGCCCAGCTTCTTGATGTGGACAATCAGCCATTCAAGATGAAGAAGAAACTAACGACCGCAATGCGCAGGTTAGTTCCTGACGGCATCGCCACGGTTCTTGGCTTTACAGTTAATCACCGCCAGCTTCGCTTTATGATCGAGCAACGTACATCAGCAGCCAACGATGAAGAAATCAGAATTGTGTTTTTTAAGATCTTCGAGCAAGCTATAAAACTTTACCCTAATATGATGTTTGATGCTGATGTAACTATAGTCGAAGGCCTTGAAGAAGTCACATTTGCCAATAAGAAAATCTGATGCGTGGCAAGAAAGATTAAAACCCAAAGGAGAAACATGGCAACGAAAAAATCTAGCGTACCTACAGCAGATACAATTGACAGTATACTGAAGGCTCGGCAAACAACCCATGGAACCTTTGCTGTACATGCGGCCATTGCACAGGCACTTAAGCATGCTATGCGCTTTGATAGTGAAGACCAATTACGTGAGTCTTGGCTGGCGCTTGATGACGACATGGCCGAGGCGCTAGAAATGAACCAGCATAAAGTAGCGCGGATCTTAGCAGGTGACCCAACCGTGATCGATCATTGGGACGATATCTGTGGGTATTCTAAGCTTGTGGCTGACCGCCTAAGAAAGGCTGCAAAATGATAGTAGCAAGGGTTTTAATTCTACTGATGGCATGGGCTATTCTGTTTGCAATTTGCCTACGTCATGCACTGAAGGCATCCCATGAGTAGACCCTCTCTCGATGAATACTGGCTCTCGATGCTGCCCCTAGTAGCGTCGAGAGCCACTTGCCCGCGACGATCTGTCGGTGCCATTCTGATTGACAAAGATGGACGGCTAGTCTCAACTGGTTACAATGGAACTGCATCAGGACTGCCGCACTGCTCTAACACACCGTGCCCTGGTTCGCCGGCTATTGGAGGCACGCGGGATGAGTGCCAGGCCCTTCATGCGGAGTCCAATGCTCTTATGCAGGCGTTCGGCAGTCGAAGAGCTCCGTGGACTCTCTACTGTGGCCTGACGCCTTGTTTTGCGTGTTCTAAGTTGCTACTTGCGGCCGGAGTACGTGAGGTGGTAGCAGCAGAAGCGTATGCCCATGATGACAGAGGCCCGAAGCTTTTAAATAAGGCCGGCGTCCTCGTGTGGGTATGGCGAAACGATGAACGAACGCCTTGGAGTACTGCATGAGACATCTGAAGGAAGATGTTAGAACGGCTCTTCAGAAGCTGCCTACTGGCCAATACAAAACACTGTATGCCGATCCACCTTGGAAGTGGATGAAAGGTGGAACTAAGCGCTATACACCTACACAAGGCGCCAATGTCGGGCGTGAATTTTCTGCAGTTGGCGATACTCCATATGGCGGTCTAAGCACGAAGGAGCTGGTTACACTTGGCGATCAGGTCAAACGTGTGGTTGCACCAAATGCACATCTTTACCTGTGGACTGTGAACAAGACTGTACCAGATGCCGTAGAGATTATTGCAGCCTGGGGTTTTAGGTGGGTAACCATGATTACATGGGATAAGGGTCGGCCTGGTATAGCCAAGTATTTCCAAGGTATCACAGAGCACTGTGTATTTGCAGTTCGCGGAGGTCTGCCGTATAAATTCGTCGATGGTAAGATGGCGCAGGGTCGGACTTTAATCTCAGAAAGAATGACAGCCCACTCACGCAAACCGGCCGCAATGCGCGAGATGATTGAGCGAGTGTCTTACCCGCCTTATCTAGAACTGTTCGGAAGGACGGTTCCCAAAACATGGGATGCAGTAGGTTTGCAACTCGGTGAAGATATGAAGGAGATTCCAAAAAGATGACCTGTAAACAGATGGTGGCCGAATTCCATAAGTTGAACGGTTCAGTAATCAACGGCTTCAACAATGGCCCTGAAGTGGCTGTTCTTCGCACTAGGTTGATCCTAGAGGAGTTCGCAGAGACGTACGCGGCACTGCATGAGAACAATGTCGTGGAGGCTGCTGATGGACTTGCAGACTTGCTTTATGTAGTTGTAGGTACAGCAGTTTCATATGGCGTGCCATGCCCTGATGCCTTTGAAGATCCGCAGGGCCAGCCGGCGCTAGAATTTGAGCGCAATGACATTGTGCGCTTTGCTCGGCTGATGCTACCGCGGCTCCAACGGACTTACTTAGCAATTACTCTAACACCTGCATACTGCGGGGCAGCTTTGACTGACTTAGCGGCTGAAATTTGTGCCACTGGCTCTAGGACATGGGGCTTCCCAATGAAAGAGCTTTTTGCTGAGGTGCATCGCAGTAATATGACTAAGACATTTGCGTCTAATACATCAGGTGGCAAGTATGGCGCAGTCAGTCCCAAGGGTCCTGGATACACGCCACCGGATATTATTGGCGTATTGACAGCAGCGGCCTAGTGCAGGCACCAATACTTATTCGTCCAGTAGTGCCCAAGGACGATAATGCACGTAAGGCTGGGTGCTCTTGCAATTATCGTAGCTCACAACGAAGTAGCCAACATCATACAAAAATGTCTGCTGTATAGCAAATAAAATAAGCCCCGTTGCTCAAGCCTGCTATAGGCTTGAGCAACGGGGCTTTGTACTTTAGAACAGCGATGGCGTAACGTGACTATGGATCCACAATACTACAGCGCTTACTACGCCTAGCTTAGTCAGCTTCTTTTTGTCAGGATGCAGCAGCTCGTGCTCTTTCTGCTGCCCCTCAGCAAGCATCTTATCGCCACTAGTGCTCATGCCGTTCAGGTGGCTTACAAGCTGTATTATTTGTTGGTCTGACACACGGTCGTCTATATGGTGGAGAATGGCTGTGCTTGCATCTAGCATTGGTGCTACCGTATCTAGTGTAGTATCTACCTTGCTAATAGTGCCTTGTGCCAACTGCATTGTATTGTGCACGTCATTAAACAGTACAAGCTCTTGTGCATCTAAGGCTGTAAGGTTCTTGTCTTCATGTCTCGCAGCGACCTCCACAGCTCCTACAGTGCCTCGTACAGTAGCCAAGGTACGATTGACATCAGCCAGTGTTCCGCACGCCTTATGGGGCACGCAAGGCGCATTAATGGCCGCTAAAGTTGCAACCAGTTGGTCTGCTACGCTTGCAAACTTATCGGTAAGCACCTGGCTGTCAGTAGCAACCTGCACTGTAAGCTTACCAGACTCCAGTCGCAAGTCATGACTAGCTAGGCCTACTTCCCAGACAGCCCAACTTGCTATCAATACAAAAAGGACCCCCGCCGAAGCGAGGGCCCCTAGTATGTAGCGCATAGATCTAGGCTGCCACAGTCGGCACAGCCTCAAGAGCCGTAGCCAGCAATTGTGTATTGGCGAGGGCCCTGGTAACAGCTGCTACACTGGCAGGATTAGTGACATGACCAGCTGCAAGCACAGCGCTCAGATTGGTAGTGGCACTAGTCAGTACGCTGGCGACAGATGGATGGGCTCCAAAGTCGTAGAGCAAAGAACCCGCGGCAATTACGCCCGCCTGGGCTTCAGAGATGGCGGCAGAGACGACAGACCCTGCCGCAGCTCCACCTTCAATAGTGGCCGCGATAGTCAGTGCACCGCCGGCGTACTTGAGAATCGCAGTAGCGGTCTGCTCGATCTTAGGCTCGGCCTTGACAGCGGCGGCAAGTTCCTTTTCAACCCAGGCGGCAAAAGTGTGCTCAGCATTAGCGAGCGAGGCGAAGATAGACATTGTGGTATTCTCCTTGGCTTGTACGGCAACGACAGGCGCTGCGGGTTTTACTGCTTGTTCTACTACAATTACGGCTGTAGTAGGTGGTGGTGGTGGTGGTGGCCAGGGTGCGGGGGCTGTGAGCCTCGAAGCGCCTAGTGGCGGAATCTTCGACCACGGCCAGTTCATTGCTGATCCGTAGGCTTGCTACTGCCGCGTACTGGCTGCAAAGCCCCGATACCCCCAGCAACAATGGTGCCGGCAATAGCAAGCGCAGACATAGCCACAGTATCTGGCAGTGGATGAAAGATGATTACACCTAGCACTGTAAGCACCAGCAAGGCACCAACAATTACCAGGACAGTAGGCTCGTTTATTTTCATACGCTCCTCCAAATAGCTTGCTCAGCCTGACGGCGCTTGACTAGGCCAGGCTCGATGACTCCGCCAGCAAATATCCAGCCATGTTGGGCACCTTGCGAGTCAGTGTAGTAAAGCTGAGCGCATGCGGCGTCGAAGTTGCCTGCATTCACCAGCTGCATCAAGGACGACGCGACTACACGATGCACGCCGTTGTTATACGCCAAGGACACGAGAGCATCGAACACGCCCTGCTTCACTGGCGCCTTAAGCGCGTGGTTCACGCCCTCTACAGCGTCTTGGGTGTCGTCGGCTAGAAGCACAGTTGCTTGCCCATCTGTAACTCCGTTTGGAAAAGTATCGCCAGGCATTAGCTTGTGCCCGTAGCCGATAGTGGGCAGTCCGATTCCATCCTTGTACACATGGCTGCGAAAGCCTTCAAACTCCTTGATAAGAGCGAGGCCTTTTTCTGACAGGTTCATTCGGCCTCTTCTTCTACCGGCTCTTCAGCAGTGTCAAAAGGAAGCTCGGGCTGCTCTTCATCAATGCAAGGAATTATGGGCTGTGGCATGGGGTGCCCTGGACGTGGTATTGTCGACATTGAAAGTCTCCTTAGTGCAATGGCGGCATGGATCCGCCGGCATCTTGCTGGTGAGAGTTAGAAGCATGGGCTGAGCCATCTGAGCTAGAAACCTTAGCCGGAATTTCTGACTTATGCACTGACTCCCATTCTTGCAGCATTTGGTACATATCATCCGCTGACTTTGCCACCTTTGCGCCTAGCCAACCTGATAGGGCCAGGACAAGCGGAGCCAGGATACTGGCTATGGCAATGCGGTTGGAGCGCGTCTCTCTGCGTCGTGCAAGACATTTTAGCTCGACTTCTTCTGCGAGTTTTATGGCCTTCTTCTCAGCCTCTTCGCGTTCTTTCCGTACGGCTCTGTACTCGGAAAAGAACTCACGTGCTTCCACTTGAAAGTCGCGAAAGTTTGACACGCCCTTCTCTACTATCCTCAGGCGCTCATCGTGGCGGGCTATTTCTGAATCTTGGGACATGGGGCCTTTCCTATTGGGCCGTGCGAAAGTTAGAGACGCCCTGCATGAGTTCTTTGATTTGCTCTGTGTGCGTTGCGAGCTGCTCTGCCATCTGTCCGGGCGTCATGCGATTCCTTTCATTTGCGTCCTTCGCGTTCAGGTAACGTAGCGGTTATCTAGCTCCGGAGTCTATTGCATCCCCGTCATTTTGTACTGGCCCATCATGCTTACGGTTGGGTATGT
>Ga0302200_10000368_pt1 | contig 45332 bp, 37 predicted proteins | sample II_Bog_N3_1_FD_194585 | JGI IMG/M metagenome (GOLD analysis project Ga0302200, IMG submission 194585) | Peat permafrost microbial communities from Stordalen Mire near Abisko, Sweden - II_Bog_N3_1 | ecosystem: Environmental > Terrestrial > Soil > Wetlands > Peat | place: Sweden: Abisko...
TCATTTATAAGGCTCCATACATAAAGCCCTATGGCCTTATATGGTCCAATATATAGGACTTTGTTGAAAATGTCCAGATCGAATGAATTCAAGGAGCAAGGTTTTGCGTGCCGACGCAGCGTCACGGACTCGCAGTTCGGAGACTTGGCGGCATCTGTTCCCAGCCCTGCCGCAGCCAGTCCGCAATCTGTTCAATATCTTCTTGGTTTAATCCGAACATACTTCCGAAATCCGAGCCGCTCAGCCATTTGTGATAGCGTACCGATTGCGGGTCGTGTTGATCTCGGAGCAGTTGATCGAGTGACGCGACTTGCGCGCTCGAAGGGCGGAACCACACAGTCATGTCATGCATCACGGTCGTCGGCTCGACCTGCCCAAGATCGTTTGAAGCGTTTGTATCGGGGCGCAAGTGGCCTTTCAGTGCCACCAGATTCGTCTCACCCAAACTTCCGTTAATGCGTCGGGGAACTTGCTTGTCATTTGAAGGCAACTGGCTGAAGCAAAGCGTGCTCAGGAGAAGGATCTCAAGTGGAATGAGAGCGAGCCCTCGCGAATGAAATGAAGAAATCTGACAATGACGAGTCACAGTTGTTTCACCTCCGGCAATAGCAATCCGGTTAGCGGCACACAACTGGCCAAGAATGCGCTTGACCGCCATTCACTGACGGTGCCGCCGTACAGCCCGCAGATTCTCGCAAGATCTCAAAGCGGAAACTTGAGCCCAAAGGTCTCGACCCTAATTGGAATACGAAAGGGCACGCGACCATCGCGAATCGTGTGTTAATTGCTCATTGAGCAGTAGCAGCCAAGACCTGCCATGCACAGTAACTGGCAAATGCTTGAACTTCAAAGTCCGGGCAGCTGCGGTAGAGGCCCTTGTGATTGATTTGTGGCGGAATAAACATACCACGACCTCTGGGAGCAAGCAAGGCCTGCCCTTGCTAAATCCCGCAGGGTCCCAATGTTTAGCCGCAGTTGCATGAAAGAACTGATACTTATGGCCAGACGAAGTCGCGATCACAGTGTGATGTCTGTGGAAGACAACGGCAAGGGGCGCAATACATGGTTCAAGGTCTAAGCCGCCCCAGACTCCTGTGTGGCCTGGACCACCCGCACTCGGAGCTTTACGAAGCTGCTTTCACTGGCGTGATTGGAGCTACCGGAGCGACAGCAGCCTTCGTCTTCGGCGCACCCGCCCGCTTTACGGGGACAGCCTTCTTAGCTGGAGCAGACTTCTTTGCAGCTTTTGCCGCAGAGGCTTTCTCCTTGGCTTTCCACACCTTGGCCCACCGGACCCTTTGAGCAGCTGCGATCTTGGCGCGCGCTCCAGCACTCAAGGTGCGCTTCTTCTTACTCTTTGCACGTATCCCGACCGCGGGGGCTTTCTTCGCGGCCTTCTTGGATTTCGCCCAACGAGCCCTTTGGGCGGCGGCGATCTTCTCACGCCCCTCCGCGCTCAACGTGCGTCTTGTTCTGGCTTTGGCGGCCAAGCTGGCATTGGCTGGTTGACCCGGCTTCTGCTTCTTGGTAGTGCTGGTGCCGGTTAACAGCGCCATTACCTGTTGTAGCCTGGATATCTCAGCATCGATCTCAACAACGATGTTCTGTATATTCATGAATCCTCCGGTATCGAGGATAACCCACCGGCTGAATTCCAGTGAATACTTGGGTTGAATACTCAAGCAAGGGACTGTTCACCTCAACTGGTCTAAGCTTCGTGGGTTTCCGGTGATTCCTCATGTCTAGGACCAGGTCTCTCCCGTCAATAACAAAGAACGTCTCGCGCACGCGTGAAGGTTTTGGCCGCAATCGTTAGTTCAGCCAATCGAAGGACTTCTACGGCTTCCTTGGGGTGCATGGCGCACTTCTCCATTAGGTTGAGACTGGAAGGGCGCAGGAGCGCTATTCTTGTATCGTTTGCCAGACAAATGGGTCTCACGGCCTTCTATGCCCCGCACTGCGCCTATGAACTGACCAAGTGGTCCAATTCGGCGTCGATAGGCAGCCTGACCTCGGCCTTGGTAGTTGAACGAAGAAGGGCAGCGCTGAGAACTGATTCTTGACAAGGAGCAAACTCGAAAGTGGACCAGGCAACGCACAACAAAATCGTCTCTTTCATCTGGGGCATCGCCGACGACGTTCTCCGCGACTTGTTCAAGCGCGGCAAATAGGGAATCCAGAGAGAACAGCGGACTCATTGGTAAACATTGGCCGACTTCAACCCAACAACCGAGTTGAGACGTCGAGCCCTATTGGAGTGCCGGTAGGCCTCTTCTACCCGACAAATCTGGTGCATGTTTTGGTGCATGTTTGAACTGGAATTTGATGCTTCTCGGTGCTACTTCATGCAGAGATAGAATCGCCTGTATATATTGTAAATAATAGAGTTATTCTACACTGTGCGACACCATGCAACATCCTGCAAAGTAGCCAAAATCTGACTCATAATCCCTTGGTTGGGGGTTCAAATCCCTCCGGGCCCACCATTCAAACTACACAAAAAACAAATGTTACTGAATTATTGGATATTTCGTTTCAGATCCATTTTTCGCATGGTGCATGTTAATAGAAACAGCACGCATCGCGGAGGGGAGATGAAGAAGGCAGGAATCACCTCAAAAGCGAGAGGCCTATTCGAGCGTCCAGCCGGGTCGGGATGTTGGTAGATCAATTACTACGTCGATGGAAAGCAGCATAGAGAAAAGTAGGACGCCCGGGGATGCACTTGCCCTTTATCAGAAACGGAAAGCTGATGCACGACGCAAGCTGAAAACTCCCGGAGTTGGTTCCGGGGGAAGGTTGTCACGTTGGGTCATCTGTCAGACGTGGCATTGAAACACTCTGAAACTCATCTCAAGTCGCTTGAGCACTACAAGACTAAGGACTCGATACTGCGAGAGCCATTCGGGAGCGCCCGGCAGCCAGGATCACGCCGCAGGAGATGAACCACTGGCTTGCCAAACACTGCAAGACGCCAGCAACAGCGAACCGCTATCGAGCGTTTTTGTCACTCGTTTACCGGCTTGGCATGGAGAACCGGAAGGTGGAGTGCAATCCCGCTCGTCTCGTGAGGTTGCGCGATAGAACAGTTACAGGCTGCGCAACGCTCCGATTCGCTTCAAGCGTTGCGCAGTTCCCCCATCTTCCCACTGCGCAACGATTCCGAGTCCCTTTCCCCGTTGCGCATTTGCTTAAAGGAAGTGCGCAACACCCTCAGGAATGTACTCAATGAATGCGCAATGACCCCGTTCGGGGTGCGCAACACCAGACCTGGGTACAGGTTCATGTCGCGCGGACCTTACAGTATTGATGAGAGGTCAATTTCATTCCCCAGGGAAAGCAGGAATTTCAATACCAGACTTCTCTCATAACCCCATCGCCCTTCTCCGCTCGACATGGAATGACCTCCACAACCTCGATCACGCTCGTGTCAACTCCCGGACAGCGAAGATCGGTTCCCAAACACCAGCCGACATTTTCGTTACTGACCAGACCTCAACGAATCACCTGGCAATTCTTCAACATGTAACCTCAATCGGGTCCTGAAAAATCTTTCAAGGATGAGCAAAACAGAACATACTATGCCTTTGAGCGAAGGCGAGAATGAATAAGGCATTCGCGTAGTAGGCCCCAAGTGTGGAAAATCCGCCCCGAAAGTTGCGGCCTCAACCCCGGGTAACGACCCGGCACCAGTGTCGCCGGTCAGGCTGCATGGAATGCTCGGTTCTTATCCTCTGAGGCAGTTCCTCCCTGGTCTTTGATCCGCCAACCGCAGTCTGTAACGCGTCCGGGAAGGCTCGAAGGATGTTCCATGCTGATGACCTATAAAGACAACTCCACATTCGACCCTGCCGCTTTCCTTGCGCACGCCGACCTTGGTCGAAGAATCATCGACATGAAGCCGGACCAGACCTTTTTTGCCCAGGGAGATCCGGCGGACTCCGTCTTTTATCTTCAGAGCGGCCGGGCGAAACTCACTGTTGTTTCGCACGAAGGCAAAGAGGCCAAAGTCACGCTTCTCTCCGCCGGCGATTTCGTTGGAGAAGAGTCGCTTTCGGCGGTGCTTGGACTGCGCCTGGCCACGGCCACCGCGATCAACGCGTGCATGGCGCTTAGGATCGGAAGGCTTGAGATGATCCGCGTGGCGCATCAGGAGCATAGATGCGCAGCAGATTTAGGGCTGGCTTTGCGATGATCGCTTCTGAGGTTGCGTCGAATGCGATGGGATTTGGCGTGGATTCTTCCCGGCGAGAGCATTCGCCGGACCGCTGAAGTGGCCGCACAAACTGCCGGCAATTTGCGGTGCATCGTGGTGTTCGGCGCGTTTGGGTCTCTGAGCTGAAATGCCTTTGAGCGGAGAGAATGTGATAACTGTAGCTGAGACAGAAAACGAGCAAGTCACAATGAATTCGCAATTGCTGAAAGACATCGTGAAGTTACTTTTCGCCGATCACAAGGGCCTGCTTGCGATGGATGAGAGCAATGGGACCTGTAACAAGCGCTTCGAGAAGCTTGGAATTCCGCAGACCGTCGAAGCTCGAAGAGCATATCGCGAATTGATTGTGACCACTCCAGGGCTTGGTGAGTCGATAGGCGGCGCAATCCTCTACGACGAAACCCTCCGGCAGCATAAGAGCGACGGAACGCCCTTCGTCAAGGTCCTCATTGCCGCGGGTATTACTCCCGGCATCAAAGTGGATACAGGCGCCAAGGAACTGGCCGGCCATCCCGGTGAAAAGGTCACAGAAGGCCTGGACGGAATGCGCGATCGCCTTCAAGAGTATTTTCAAATGGGCGCGCGCTTTGCCAAGTGGCGCGCAGTGATTGCGATCGGGCGTGGGCTTCCGAGTTGGGGTTGCGTCGAAGCCAATGCTCATGCTCTAGCTCGCTATGCGGCAATGTGCCAGGAAGCTGGCCTCGTCCCTGTTGTCGAACCTGAGGTCATCATGGACGGCGAGCACACGTTGGAACAATGTTGCGAGGTCACCGACGAAGTGCTGCGCACGGTGTTCAGCGAGTTGTTCGCGCAAAGGGTGGTTCTGGAAGGCATGGTGCTGAAGCCAAATATGGCGCTTCCCGGAACGGCCTGCAGCAGTCAACCGGCATTGGACGAGGTGGCCGACGCTACAGTGAATTGCTTCCTGCGAGCCGTCCCCGCTGCCGTGCCGGCGATTGCGTTCCTGTCGGGCGGGCAACCTGCGGAGTTGGCTACGGCCCGTTTGAATGCGATGAACGTCAGATTCAAGTCGCGTCTGCCCTGGGCATTGGCATTTTCGTTTGCCCGCGCCATCCAGCAGCCGGCCTTGGAGATTTGGAAGGGGCAGGAGACCAATGTGAAGGCTGCACAGAAGGCTTTGTATCATCGTGCCCGATGCAATCAGGCAGCGCGTCGGGGCGAATACTCCCAGGAGATGGAGACGAAATGACTGGAAGCAAGCACAACCTGGAAGGAAATAGCAGCGACAGGGGCGAGCCCGATCCCGGTCCTTACTGGCGGCGCATGCATCGTGACTGGCGCTTCTGGGTAGGAGCGGTTCTCATGGCTGCGGCCCTGTCCGTTTACGTGCTTAGTGGCGATCTGGCGTGGGTTCCAAATGGCCATCGGCAACCTGCGATGCCTGCGCCTGCTGCGAATTGAAGTTTCCAGGATAAAAGACGGGCAGCAAAACGATGGGTAAAACACAGTTGTATCCTCTCCGGTTCGACCCCATCTATCAATATCGTTTGTGGGGCGGCCGCCGCTTGGCCAGCTTGCTCTCCGCGCCGCTTCCGGGCGTTGGACCTATCGGCGAGGCGTGGGTGCTCAGCGACCGCACCGACCACCAAAGCCTGGTTGCGAATGGAACGCTTAAGGGCCAGACGCTCGGCCAAGTGATGGAGCAATTCCGAGAACAGCTCATGGGGAAGCTGTCTTCGCGCTTCCGCCGCTTTCCGCTGCTGCTCAAGTTTCTGGACGCGCACGCGATGCTCTCTGTGCAGGTGCATCCCAGCGATGCGCACCCAGAGCTGATTCCTGCGGGCGACACGGCAAAGACCGAAGCGTGGGTTGTGATTGAAGCTGAGAAGGGGAGCCACATCTATGCCGGCCTGAGGTCAGGCACAACTGCCGGCAGTCTGCGCCAGTCTCTTGATGACGGCACCATTGCGGACCAGCTCGTGTGTATTGCCCCGAAGGCCGGCGATGCCGTGTTCATCCCTGCGGGAACGGTTCACACTTTGGGTGACGATGTCATGGTCTTTGAGGTTCAGCAGAATAGCGATACGACTTTTCGGCTTTACGATTGGGGCCATATCGATCCGGAGACCAAGAAGCCGCGGCCGCTCCAGGTGGATCAGGCTTTTGCCTGCATAGCGTTCGGAGCGAGCGACAGTGGCCTGGTGGCGGCCCGCGTGGAGACCACTACGCCTGTTGAACGCGAGAGGCTCTTTGATTGTCCTGCATTCCTGTTGTGGCGAGTCCTTGGGCAAGATCGGTTCACCGTTGGAGCGACGGAAAAGCCGCGCGTGTTGGTCGGTATTGAGGGATCAGGCCAAATCACGCACGATGGCACTCCCTACGCGGTGGGCAAGGGAGATGTTTGGCTCTTGCCGGCAGAGGCCGGAGTGTGCGCGTTTCAACCCAGCGGAGAGGTGATCCTGCTGGAGATCGCGATCCCTTGATGGTCGAAGAAGTCATCCGCATAACAGAATCTCAGACTGGGAGATGAATGAAAAAGCTCATCGTGTTCGATTTGGACGGCACCCTCGCGCCCAGCAAGTCGTCTCTCGCTCCGCAGACTGCGGCGCTGCTGCGTGACCTCCTGGCCGTCACCAAAGTGGCAGTGATCTCCGGAGGCGCATGGGCGCAGTTTGAAAAGCAGCTCCTTTCCGATCTGCCCAAGGACAGTCTCCTTGCGAATTTGTCTCTGCTTCCAACCTGTGGAACGAAATTCTTTCAATACGACGGAAAGTGGGAGGAGCTTTATTCAGAGGATCTTACGGCGGAGCAAAGAAAGAAGATTATTGACTCTCTGGATAAGGCGGCTGAAGAGGCAGGCTATCGCGCCACAAAGGTGTGGGGAAAAGTAGTTGAGGACCGGGGAAGCCAGGTGACATTCTCCGCGCTGGGTCAGCAGGCTCCTCTCGCAGAAAAGGAAAAGTGGGATCCCGATTTTGCCAAGAGGAAAAAGATTCGAGCGATCCTGGAGACGCTTATCCCGGAGTTTTCCATCCGCATGGGCGGCGCCACCTCGATCGATGTGACCAAGCCTGGCATTGACAAAGCCTACGGCATAGGAAAGCTGCGGGACACTCTCCACCTTTCATTGAGAGAAATGGTTTACATCGGCGATGCGTTGTTCCCAGGCGGAAACGATTACCCGGTCGAGCAAGCCGGCGTTGTGTCGATCCCTGTAAAAGGGCCTGGAGATACCAACCTGGTTATCAGTACTATCGTTGCTTGCCTGGGTGAGAAATGAGCCTGGCAGATGGAGCAAGCGGGCGAGGAGATTCGATGAGCGGCTTCAAGTTGCAACGATTGGGCATGATCATGGAGCCGGAGCCCGGTAATCCGCATGAAGTGGAAGGGGTTCTCAATCCGGGAGTCGTTCGAGGCCCTGATGGCGAACTTTATCTCTTCCCGCGGCTGGTCGCGAAGGGAAATTATTCGCGGATCGGGATAGCGCGCGTGCGGTTCAATGAGGCCGGCGATCCAACAGGTGTTGATAGGCTTGGCATCGCACTGGAGCCGGAAGCCGACTACGAATTGCGGCCTGCAGGCGGTGGCTGCGAGGATCCTCGCGTTACGTTTGTAGGGCCTCTGCAAAGATACCTAATGACCTACACGGCATGGTCGTCCCATGGCCCGCGGATTGCCCTGGCGATATCGGAAGATATCTTCCACTGGAGACGCCTTGGACTCGCTACTTTCGCTTCGGCAGACGGCATCGAATTCGGCGACGTAGACGACAAGGATGCAAGCCTCTTCCCGGCTGTTATCCCCGATCCATCCGGTCAGCCGGAGCTGGCCTTGCTCCACAGGCCGCTCTTTCCGGGCACCCGGCCTGAGGAAACCGCCTGTAGCCCTGCAACCCGCGAAGTGGATATCGATCGAGAGAGCATCTGGATTTCTTACTGCCAAATGACACTTGACCGCAAGCCCTTCCACGCCGGCAAGTTTACCTTTCATCATCGCCTGGCATCTCCAGTCGCGCCGTGGGAACGACTCAAGATCGGCGGCGGAACTCCACCCATCCTGACGAAACACGGCTGGCTGATCGTTTACCACGGGGTCAGCGAAATCGAGCAGCCTGACTCAAACAGGCACATGCTGCGCTATGCGGCGGGGGTGATGATCTTTTCCAAAGAGCATCCGCTCGTAATTAGCTACCGTTCGCCGGAGCCGGTGTTAACGCCGACGCTTCCACAGGAACGCGATGGGACCGTTGACAATGTCGTTTTCCCCACGGGTATCGACCGGCGCGACGATCTTGGTACGCCAAATCGCTTCGACGTCTACTACGGGATGGCGGACAATCGGATTGGTGTGGCACGCCTTGATTTGCCGGAAGAGATACCGGCGCGGGCAGTCGCCGACGCGCCGGAGGCAAAGGTATAGACCATATATTGCTACGGAACGAAAAGTCCGAAGCACATTTCTTCGAACGGGCCGACAGAAGGGAAACTGAAGAAAGCAGCTGAAATCACAAGCGTATTGTTATCTCCACCTGCGCACCGGAGTTCAGGGAGTGGAGGCCGTTATCGCAAACCTCGTGCGATGGCGGCCTCTGTCTCGATTTCAATCGACCGACGCTTAACTGTCGGTGAACATCGCCTTCTGCGGATGTCCCTTCGCCAGTGGGGCCGGCGCGGCGGCATCGCTGAAGTCTTTCGTCCACTGCCAGTTCCTGATCTCCGGCATATCCTCCAGATGTTCTCGAATGTAGTCGTGGTGGCGTTGCAGTTCCTGGTTGAAGAAGTTGATCGCATTCTCCGCTTGCAGACGAAGACGGGGGATGTGCTTCAGTGCATCCAGTGCAAGATGGAACCGGCTCATTTCATTCAGGACCACCATGTCGAACGGAGTTGTGGTCGTGCCATGATCCATATAACCGTGCACATGGAAGCGGCCTTCATTGGAACGCCCGTGAACCAGGGTATGAATCAGCCAGCGATTGTTGTGGAAGGCGAAGATCACGGGCGCCGTCTCAGTGAAGAGCGCATTGAACGACATTTCGTCCATCCCGTGCGCATGCTTGTCGGGAAACATCAAAGTCATCAAATCGACAACGTTGACAACGCGCACCTTGATGCCCGGCACATGCTTCTGTAACAGCCACGAGGCCGCGCAGATCTCGATGGTCGGCACGTCGCCGGCGCAGGCCAGTACAATATCCGGCTCTCCACCCCCATCGTTGCTTGCAAACTTCCATGTGGATGCGCCGCGCGAGCAATGCTCGAGAGCCTCATCCATGTTCAACCACTGAAGCTGCGGCTGTTTGCCGCAGGTGACAACATTTACGTAATTGCGGCTGCGCAGGCAATGGTCGAAGACGCTTAGGAGGCAGTTGGAGTCCGGTGGATAATACACACGGATCACTTCGCTCCTGCGCGCCAGCGCATTGTCCACGTATCCGGTCGCCTGATGGCTGAAGCCGTTGTGATCGTTTCGCCAAGCATGGCTTGTGAGCAGGACATTGAGAGAAGCGAGCGGTCTGCGCCAGGGGAAAGCTTCGCATTGCTCCAACCATTTGGCATGTTGCGTCGTCATGGAATCAACCACCTGCGCGAACGCTTCGTAGGAGGACCACATGCCATGACGGCCTGTAAGCAGATAGCCCTCAAGCCATCCCTGGCAAAGGTGCTCGCTCAACACCTCCATCACGCGGCCATCCGGGCCTAGTTCATCGTCGATCGAGACGATTTCGGCCATGGAACACCGCTTGGTCGCTTCGAAGATGGAATTCAGGCGATTGGAGTTCGATTCATCGGGGCAGAACATGCGAAAGTTCTTCGGATTCATTTTGAAGATGTCCCGGAAGAAATCTCCCAGCTTGCGCGGAGCCTCGGCCAGGACCTGACCGGGCCCGGGAATCTCGAGTGCATAATCCGTAAAATCGGGCAGCGCCAGAGTGATGAGCGATCGCCCGCCATTCACATGAGGATTACCTCCCATGCGCCGATTCCCTACAGGCGCGAGGGCCGCCAGTTCTTCGATGAACTTGCCGTTCTCGTCGAAGAGTTCGTGCGCCTTGTAACTCTTCATCCACGCTTCAAGGATTTTCAGATGTTCAGGATTGTCTTTAACTGATGCGAGCGGGACCTGATGCGCGCGGAATGTGCCTTCAATCGGGATTCCATCCACTTCCTTTGGACAGGTCCACCCTTTCGGTGTGCGCAGGATAATCATGGGCCAGATGGGCTGCTTCTTAAATCCAGTGCCGCGCGCCTCTTTTTGAATCGACCGGATTTCTACATAGCAATCGTCCAGCGTGCCCGCCAAAAGCTGATGCACGACTTCCGGGTCATCGCCCTCGACAAAGTAGGGCTTGTAACCGCGTCCCACATATAGAGCCTTCAGGTCCGCGTCGCTGGTGCGCCCCTGAGCGGTTGGCCCGGAGATCTTGTAGCCGTTCAGGTGCAAGATCGGGAGAACGGCGCCGTCTCGCACAGGGTTGAGAAAGTTGACCGACTTCCAACTGCCTTCAAGCGGGCAGGTCTCAGATTCCCCGTCGCCAATCACGCAGGCAACGATCAGATCTGGATTGTCGAAAGCCGCGCCGAATGCATGGACCAGCGAATAGCCGAGCTCTCCACCTTCGTGCATGGAGTTCGGGACGTGCGGCCCGCAATGGCTGGGCACGCCGCCCGGAGTCGAGAACTTGCGGAACATAAGTCGCAGGCCGTTTTCGTCGTGCGTAATTTCCGGATGCACCTCGGTGTACGATCCCTCAAGATAAGAGCAGGCATTCAACGAGGGGCCCCCGTGTCCCGGACCAGAAATGTAGATGATGTCGGCGTCATGCTCTTTGATCAGCCGGTTCAAATGAATGTAGATGAAGTTCTGTCCAGGCGAGGTTCCCCAATGGCCGAGCAACCTTGGCTTGATCTGCTCTGCCTTGAGCGGTTCTCGCAGCAAGGGATTCTCAAACAGGTAGATCTGGCCGATGCACAGATAGTTCGCTGCACGCCAGTAGCGATTCATCTTGTCCAGCATCTCGGGCGAGAGCGGCCCCTTGGGCTGTGGCGCTCTTTCTTCGCTCTTGCCGCCGGCCGCAACTGCGGTGGACAGGCTCACATCGAAGATGAACCCCGATGAATTGCCATATTGATCGAAGATCTTGCTGAAGGGTTCAGGCGTGTTGTCCTTTTCAACATTTATGGGGAGTTCGGTGGTGGCCATCGCAGCGTATCCTTTCTCGTTCTCCGCAACTGCTTGCATCCCGGCAGCGGCTTTTAGACCTCGTGTTGTTTGGCTTTGCCCGTGATGCGGTCCCGCGCCATTTGGAAAGCATCCTGCGATTGGTGTTTCATTTATATTCCTGCCCTCGTGTGATGCAAATTGATTCGGAAATCAGCCCAGGAGACAGACTGTACCCAGCGAGTGGGGACCAGCACCGATCGATTCTGAAGCCAGTCTCCACTTTTCACATCGAGGTAGCCGAGGTGCCAGTCGGCTTCATCCATGACAAAGCCCTCAAGCATTCCAAAGTCGCCATCCGTGGCCCACACGTGATAACCCAGCATATGTGAAGTGCTGCGCAGATGGATGACCTCGGCGGTGTGTACCGGGTATTTCATCCCAGTCGGCATGGGCGATGTGTTGAACTCGCTGTCTACCCAGCTTGCCAGCGGACCAAAGTAATCGCGCATGGCAATTTCCTGCTGGCGTGAGACTGGCTTTTCCGTATCAACATCGGGACTATTGCGCACTTGATCCTTGGTCAAATGAGCGTGACAGATTCTTTTCCCCCAGTCGGGCTTCTCGAACGCGGTAATCGGAAGAACCACATCGCGCCGCTTCAACCAGTTCCCCACGTCCACCACCAAGTAGCGAACCTTCCAGGATTGATCATCGAATAGAAAATTGCGAACGCTCCCCGTTTCGCCATCGGTTGCTACAACGGGAGATCCGATTAAAGCTTTCAGATCGCACAGCATATACCCTCCACACAGGTCGCCTTGATGACCCGGTCCCAGCCCCAGGGTCTTCTTGCCAGCCAAGGTCTTGATCTTTCAGCCGCGAACCGCGGCCAGACACTATGGACGTTTACGAAGAGGTTCACATCATCTTCGAATGTCCTGCCAGTTCCTTTTTGACTGACGGCACGTGGTGGGCCTTCGAATTATCGTCATGGCGCTCACTTACCGCTGCAAATCTGGTTGTCTGCAGACAATTCACCCATGATTTGGCGGAAGGGCGAAGAGTCGCAGCCTGTGGCTGAGACTCTCCGAATCAGTATCGACTCAGATTGATCAGGAATCTGAGCAGTTCTGCTCAAGACTGGCGGGAGGAAGAGCCGTGATGGAGATGTTGAAGACAGCCCATGCGACGAGAATTGGGAAGCGTGAAAGAAAATTCTGAGAGCGGAAAGGCCTCTGCTTCAACCTGACCGGCGGACAGCGGTCAGCGCCTCGTAACCCGCTATGACATCAAAGAGTTCCTCGTCGATCGACTCCTGGCGTATGCGATGCAGCTTGAGGTTCAAGTCTTCCAGGATTCCGTCGATGTTCTTTTCCGCTCGCTGCATCGCTGCCAGGCGGCTGGCATTTTCGCTGGCAAGCGACTCGGCACACGCTTGAAACAGCAGGACAAAAAGGTATTCGCGTATGAATGCGCGCAACGGTGACATGGTTCCCTGGATGACTTCCGGCGGCAGTTTGCTTGGCCACGGAGCAGCTGCAAGCTTTTTCTGCCAGGCGAGATCCAAAGGCAGCAGGCGCTTGCCGATGGGTTCGTAGACCGATCCTGTTTTGGGGTGGTTGTGGAATAGATACACCTCCACCACATCTCCGCGCTCCCGTGTTGCCTCGACATCGATCAGAATCTGTGCGACGAGCCCAGTAATGGCATTCACCGAGCCTGGCACGGGCAAAATCCCGGCCGTCGGCATTCCGGTATCGGCGAGGAGGGCGTGGATGCGCTCTCCGAGAGGCCATATCTTCGTGATTGTGCCGGGCAGAGTTTTGAGTGTCTTGACGGCATATTCCACAACCACTTCATTGAACCTTCCAACGAGACCCTGATCCGAACCGAAGACAATTGCCCCGATGCCGTGCTTCTTCTGTGATCCTGCTTCTGCCGTGTCGTAGCCTGGGCCGGCTTGACGAAGGCACGCGGTCAAGGCGAGCTCCACAGTGGTTGCATAATCATCAAGCGAGTGGACTGCTTTTTGATACTGTCCGATGCTCGACGCGGCAAGCGCCTTCATGGAACGAACCACGGCCTCCAGATCGGCCGCTCCGGAGATCTTCCGCGTTAGGCTCTCGATGGTCCCACTCATGGCGCCTGCTTCGCAGCGGGTTTGGCCGCTGGAACCGCCTGGAGCGAAGCCAAAGCACGTTGAGCGATTTCGAGGATCGACTTCCGATCGTCATCGCTGAACTTATCAGCCGATGTTAGCCGCCCCACCACGTCGGCTGGAATATCAGTCGTGGCTTTCTGAAGCGCCCGCTCGGCGTCATTCACTTTGTCGAGCGGCAGGGGATCGATAAGTCCCGCGGTCAAAGCCAAGAGCACAATGATCTGTTCGACCATGGAAACGGGATGAGATTCGGATTGCTTGAGGCACGCGCGAATGCGCCGTCCGTGGTCGATTGTTTTTTGAGTCGAGTCGTCGAGGCGGGTTCCGAATTTCGCAAAGGCTTCCAATTCCTCGAACTGTGAGTAAGCGAGCTTCAGGCTGCCGGCGACCGCGCGATATGCAGCCCTCTGTGCGGCTCCGCCGACGCGCGACACCGACTTGCCAACGTCTACCGCTGGGAGAATCCCAAGTTGAAACAAAGTGGGCGAAAGGTAGACCTGCCCGTCGGTGATGGAGATCAGGTTGGTCGGGATGTAAGCGGATATGTCCTGCGCTTCGGTTTCGATGATGGGTAGCGCCGTGAGAGATCCGCCTCCGCGCTCCTTGCTGAGATGTGTCGAACGTTCCAGCATCCGCGAATGAATATAGAAGATGTCGCCGGGAAATGCTTCACGGCCGGGTGGGCGCCGAAGTAGCAGCGAAAGCTCGCGATAAGCGCGTGCATGGTGGGTAAGATCGTCATAGACAATCAGGACATCGCGTCCTTTTTCCATGAAGTATTCTGCAATGCTGGTCGCCGCATAAGGCGTGATGTAGACGAGGCCGGGCGCATTATTGTCTTCTACGACAACCACAACCGTGTAGTCCATCGCACCCTGCTTGTCGAGGTTAGCCACCACTTTAGCCACGGCGGCTGCGCGTTGGCCAATCGCGCAATAGACGCACACCACATTTTGCCCGCGCTGGTTGAGGATGGTGTCGATGGCGATGGCAGTCTTGCCAGTTTGGCGATCGCCGAGAATCAATTCGCGCTGGCCACGACCGATGGGAACAAGCGCGTCGACCGCCTTCAGTCCGGTCTGTAAAGGCACGCTCACAGCCGCGCGATCCATGATAGCTGGTGCAGGACGTTCAACGGGGAGACGCTTCTCCGTAGCGATCGCGCCTTTGCCGTCCAGCGGATTGCCCAGTGGGTCGATCACGCGTCCCAGCAGACCGTCGCCCACGGGCACGTCCATCACTCGGCCGGTCCGCTGCACCTCGTCGCCTGCGTGCAGGCTCTGGTAGTCCCCGAGCAGGATGACGCCGACTTCTTCTTCATCGACATTGAACGCAATGCCAAGCAGGCCGCCGGGGAACGTCACGATCTCCTCGTAACCAACGCCGGGAAGACCAGTGAATGTCGCGATCCCGGTGGAGACTGTTGTGACAACGCCCACTTCATGGGGAGTCAGCTTTGCCGTGAAGTCCTCGCGACCTTGATGCAGCAGCGTGAAGGCCTGCTCGATTGCGGGTTGCAGGATTCCGGCTGATGGATTCATTTGGCCCCTGCGAGCGCGACAGGTTCCGGCTCGGGCGCTTTTGTAGTCTCCGGCTTTGGTGTGGGTTTGATGGCCGCGTGGGATTGTGCGTCCACGAGGTCACTGACTTTCTTGCTCAACTCGGTGAGATAGCTCGCGATGCTCCACGCGACCTTCTGGCCATTGGCGGTTAATTCGATGCCGCAGATTGCGTCTTGCGATTCTTCGAATTTGATCCGGACCACCGCGGAGAATGTCTCGTTAAGGGCGTTTTGAATCGCGGCTTTCTGGTCGGCGGGCAGATCGAATGCGCTGCGCACGAGAGCCGGTTGTGGCGACTTCTTGAGAGCGGCGCCTAGTAATTCCTTTGCCTTCGGATCCAATTCCCGCAGACGGCGTGTGAATACTTCGCCAACGCGCTCTTCAAGGCTGACAGTGGCGAGGTCCGCGAGTGCCTTTCGCGCGATGGCAAAGACTTCTTTCTCGGCCAGAATAGTGATTTCACTACCCAGCCGAATTTGATCTCCGCGCTGCGCATCCGCTTGGGTTACCCGCAAGCTATCTGCATCCTTCCTGGCTTGATCGATCAGGCGCTCACGTTCGGTCTTCGCTTCGTCCGTGGCTTTGCCGAGCAGAGCGCTCCGCTGTTGATCGAATACTTTGTTCTTGTTTTCAAAATCCGTGCGCTCCTTTTCGGCATCAGCCTTCTTCGAATCTGCGTCTGCAAGTTCGGCAGCGATTCTCTTCTCCCGCGCGTCGATGGCATCGAGGATGGGTTTGTAGAGAAAATGCTTCAACAACCACACCAGGATGAGGAAGTTGATAATCTGAGCCCCGACAGTGAACCAGTCGATCAGCATCGCTCACTTCCCTCCGGCTTGCGACAAAAAGTGGTTCCAGAACGGATTGGCGAAGATGAGAATCATCGAGACAACAAAGGTGTAGATCGCCGTGGACTCGATCATTGCGAGGCCAACAAACAGTGTGCGGGTGATGGTGGGCGCGGCGTCTGGTTGTTGTGCCAGCGAGGTCATGGCGGAGGCCACCGATCGGCCTTCGCCAAGCGCCGGCCCCATGCAGCCGAAGCCTGTGGTGATGCCGGCGGTGGCGATGGATACTACTGCAACGATGGTGGCGCTATCCATTGGAAATCCCTCTTATTGTTGGAGCCATTACGCAGGACTCGGCTCCGGTTGGGCCTCAACAGCAGGCTTGGGTTTGGTTACACGAGTAGCGGCGGCAATGTAGACCGCGGCGAGAATGCTGAAGATATAGGCCTGCACGGAGCCGGTCAGCAGACCGAGTAGCGTCATGACGATGGGGAAGATAAAGGGTGTGATGGTAAGAAGAATTCCGACAATCATGACTCCGCTCATCATGTTGCCGAAGAGACGGATTGCCAGTGCAAGTGTCCGCGAGAGCTCGCTGATGATATTGAACGGCAGCATGATCACGGTCGGCTTGATGTAGGTCTTGAGATAGCCGGCAATGCCTTGTTCGCGGATGCCGAACAGCGGAACCGCAATGAACACACACAGCGCGAGAGCTGCCGTGGTTGAGAGTGAGCCTGTCGGCGGCGTGAAGCCTGGAATGACAATGCACACGCTGCAGGTTCCGATGAACAGAAAGAGCGTGCCCAGGAATGCGAGATACTTTCTTGGCTCGCTGAGACCAACCTCTTTGATTTGTCCCTCGATGCCGGTCACAATCATCTCAAGCGCGCTTTGCCAGCGTGAGATGGTTCGCTCGGTGGCAAGCTTTCGGGTAATCAACATGGAGCCCAATGTCATCGCGATCATCATGCCCCAGGTCGTCACGATGGTTCCGTTGAGCTTGATAAAGCCATGTTGCCAGAAGATCTGCTGGTCGGACGTGATATGCACACTGGGGATAATCATTGTCCGCCCTCTTGCAGGATGCGCGTGCTCTTGGCGGGCGGGAGACGTACGAGCCGCGTTACGGCAATGCGCGCAAGCAAGAAGCCGGCCAGGCAGGCCACCAGCTTCCGCCAGTCGCCATGAGACACGAGATAGAACCCGGTAACGGTGACGGCCATTCGAAGTAAGAGACTCCCGGCGAACAATAGACCGGACCATTCCGATGGGGAACGCATCTTAATGGTCCACCACAGACCGCCGAAGAAGAATGTCCCAAGCAAAATGCCGGCGAGCAGACTCCCAGCCAAAATCAGCGTCTCATTCATGCTTGTCCTCCTGCCCGTCTTCGATGGCTTTGTTCTCCTGATTCACCCAATGCCAGGCATTTGCGCAACCAATGCAGAGGCCGATGGTTAGCAACATGAGTGTCCATGAATGGGCTCCGGGATGATGATTGTCCCACCACAGGCCGATCATTGCGCCAAGGACCGTTGGCACTGCGACTGACCAGCCGATCAGTCCTGACATGCCAAGGCCGAACCAGACAGTCTGCTCGCCATCCTTTTGCGCGCGGAGTTTGCGGGCAGCCTTTGCGCCGACTTGCCGGGCAAAGTCTGTGTCGGCAGGAACGGCTTGATCCGCTTTCTCATCGGTCATTTTCAAACTCCGCCAAACGCCCCATCAAACCACTCTCCATCTTCGCGACCGCGGTGCGAACGTTGCGCTCCTGTTCGTCCAGTTTCAGGAAGTCGCGCTCGACCGCGTCTTTGAGCTGTCCTAAATCCGATCCGCCAATGGCGCGACGCACCGATACAGTCACCTGAGCGCCCGCCTTCACCAGCACACCCTGATCAATCCCGACATAGACCGTGCCGCCGTCTTTCGCTTCGTAACTGAGGATGCCGGGGACAAGGGCGGCAACGCAGTCGAGCCGGTGGGGCAGCAGGCCGCAAGATCCATCGGTCGTGTCCGCAACGATGCGCAACACATTGGCTTTTTCGGCGAAGACCCCAAAAGGGAGCAGGATTCTAAGATTCATGAGTACTCGCATTCGCAGCCTTTGGTTGCGGGTCGGTCTTTTGGTCTTCCGGTTTGTCCTCGCCAGGTTTCTTTGCTTCTGGCTGATTTGCGTCGGGCTGCTTCGGTTCAGGATTCTTTGCCTCTGCCTTCTTTGCCTCCGGTTTCTTGGCCTCTCCAATCGCGCCGATCATATAGAGTGCGCTCTCCGGATAGTCTTTGAACTCGTCGCGGAGAATGCGTTCGCAACCATCCAGCGAGTCTTTCAGGCTCACAAGCTTGCCTTTCATCCCGCTGAATTGTTCCGTAGTAAAGAACGGTTGCGTCAGGAAGCGTTCCAGCCGGCGAGCCCGCGCAACGGCGTTGCGATCCTCCACGGAAAGTTGTTCCATGCCAAGCATCGCCACAATATCCTTGAGGGACTCGTATTGCGCCAAAGTCCGGCGAATCTCCTGCGCAAGGTTGTAATGCCGGTCGCCTACGATGCCGGGCGTGGCCATCTTCGAGCTGGACTGAAGCAGGTCTATCGCGGGGTAGAGTCCTTCGCTCGCCCGTTTGCGCGAAAGGACAATGGATGCGGAAAGGTGAGAGAAGACATGTACCGCGGCAGGGTCGGTCAGATCGTCAGCCGGCACATACACAGCCTGGATCGAAGTGATGGCCCCTGCATGAGTATTGGCAATGCGTTCCTCGAGACCCGATAGCTCTGTGCCCATGGTCGACTGATAGCCGAGTCTTGAAGGCATCTCGCCCAGAAGACCGGAGACTTCCATGCCGGCCTGAATAAAGCGGAAGATGTTGTCGATCAAAAGCAGAACGTCGCGATGCTCATCGTCGCGAAAATACTCGGCCATGGTCAGGGCTGCGGCGCCGACACGAAACCGGCTGCCCGGCGGCTCATTCATCTGGCCGTAAACCATCACCATGTTGTTCAAAACGCCGGCGTCTTTCATGCCGCGATAGAGTTCTTCGCCTTCACGGCATCGCTCGCCGATTCCACAAAAAATGCTCATGCCCTGTTGATGGCCGATCATGTTGTGGATCATCTCGGTCAGAAGCACCGTCTTGCCCACACCGGCACCACCGAATAATCCCGCTTTGCCTCCACGCTCCAGTGGCACAAGCACGTCGATCGCCTTGATACCGGTCTCGAAGATTTCGGACTTTGTCGAGCGCTCCGACAGCGGCGGGGGCTTCCGATGGATGGTCCGCCATTGGACGTTCTGCGGTGGCGGTTTGCGGTCGATGACGGATCCAAACACGTCGAACATTCGCGACATGATTTCCTGGCCTACCGGTACCTCGAGCGGCTTGCCTGAATCTTCAGCTTGCATTCCCCTGGCCAGGCCCTCAGTCGGCGTTAACGCGATGCCCCGAACCTGGGTAGCATCAAGCTGGGCCATCACTTCGACGATGATTTTGCCTTCTGCTCCAGCGTGCAGAACGGAGAAGATCGGAGGCAGGCGGCGATCAAATCTCACATCGACAACGCCGCCTCGCACCGAGACGATCGACCCGAGATTCGGAGAATCCGCTTCATTCTGAAGTCCGACTGCCACGGTAGCCTCAATTCAGGCCTTCCATATCAAGCGAGGGGGCCTTCGATCGGTAAGAACGGCATCGGCCGGAAGAATCTGGGGGAACATCGATGCCCAATGCTCGATCGGATCGACTGCATTAAACGTTGGGGCTCAGGACTCTGTTCGGGCCTGCGATTTCGTTGGGTATCGAGGGTTCTTGATCTTTTCTATTTGGAAATGACCGAGTGGTCCTGATCGTAACGCTGCTCCGCGTGCAAAGCCTCCTCCGCTGCCTTTTCAGCAACACGCTCAATGTGCTTCTGCGCTGTTGAGTCCGAAACCGTCTCGTCTTCGAGCTTTGTCACTTCTGGATTCTCAAATTGTTCCGGCATGGTTGTTGCCTCCTCTCATCACGATGAACCGTGTTCCCACCAATCTTCTGGTCAGTTTTGCTCTCCTTTCGACTTCGCAGGGCTCTTCGAGGCTTGAATGGCTACAGAGAAGAGGCTCCTTTTGAACATCTTTTCGCCGGCCAGTTAGAGCAATCAGATATCGGAGCAATGCACAGTTCCGAGTGCAGCCGCGCGAGCTTCCGAAAGGCCGAGACCCAGAGCCAGATCCAAGTGTGGATTGCCATGATCCCCATGCGCCCTTGTTTCCTCTAGGGAAAGCAACGGCTGCGCTCGCTTGCACAGTCCTGGTATGGGGCCTCAGGTGTTTATCTCAGGATGCATCCCGATTCCCAGCATGGAGATAGCAGACCTCTCTCGTGAGCAATTGTGACCTGCATTTCTGAACTGGCCTGTTCGATACTTGCGAAGCTGCGAAGAGCACTTGCCCTGGTTTGGAAGGGTGTTCCATCGACAGGAGATTCCGCAAAAGATACTTCAAAGGTCGAGTACTGGCGCATGGTCACCGACGTTGACTGGATTGTGCAAACGGTGCGGGTTTTCAGCGTACTTATGCCTTGCCCGACGAAGCTGTTTCGGCCTTCGGTGGACACGCAGGCGCATGCCTGGATCACCGCCGCCAGTTGAGCGCGAAAGGGCGCAAGCGGCCGTCTCTCTTAAGGGTTTTGGAAAGGACTGAAATGAATCGAAGCACACAGAAACTGCACGAAATCGGCGAAAGCATATGGCTCGATATAGTGGATGCGGAGGGTATTGCTGATGAATGAGCGGATGCTATATATCGCTGTGTTGGCAATTTTCAAATTGCTTGGACAGCAGAAATCAATCCGAGAAGTCGAAGACGCCGTTAACGAGGCAACAGAGGACTACGACAAGCACAATCCACCGTATTGAGTTCAACAGAAATTGCATCGCTGGGGCAATCGTAGGCGACCGAAGGCCACGGCGCGTGCTGCTGCGCCGACAAGGCTCATCTCAAGGCCGGAGGACCAGCAGGAACGGATCGTAATCAAGGATTTTGCGGCGCCGACGGCAAAGTGGGCGGCCAGCGAAATGACTATCGCGGCGATGAAAGCCTCGATCCCATGCACACATTCCAAATGCGATGAGCAAACCGGACCAGCATTTCTTCTTGGCAGGTGAGATGCTCTTAGGATGAGTGAGCATATTCGCAAAAGCCATGAAGACCTTCTCGAGAGCCTTGTAGGCGGTAAACTGCCGCGCAATCTAAGTTGGAGCGCCGTAGTTGAACTTATCGGACAGATTGGCGAGGTCCAGCCGCACGGAAATGATGAGTTTGCGTTCGTAGTAGGTTCCCAGAGGGGCTTCTTCAAGCGGCCCAGCACCCATAATCTCGAAGTCGAGGAGATTTCCAGGCTGCGCAGGTTTCTCAAAGAAGCTGGTGTCCTTGGGAAACCCGCCCAAGCACACCAAATCGGGCGAATGGTTGTGGTCATCGACCATCACGTTGCCCATATTTATCACGATCTCGGCGGCAACCGGCCTGAAGATGAAGTCACAGTCAAGCCTTATGATCCCTTTGGCTTCCAGCATCATTTGATCCACCGCAAAGAAGCCCATTACAAAGGCGAGCATGTTCCCGAGGAGGAATCCTACTACGAGGAGATAGCCACGGATCTTGGCCATGCCGAAGCGATCATCCTCATCGGGCATGCGACCGGCAAGAGCAGCGCGGTCGACTTCCTGAAGGAGTATCTGAAGACCCATCATCCTGAGACATTTCAACGCGTCATCGCCACCGAGACCGCGGATCTCTCCGCGCTGACAGAACCTGAGATCGAAGCGATTGCGAAAAAGCACATTCGCGCCACCGCACTTGTTCCCGCCTAAGGGCAGGTTGGCGCCTGCGCGGAGAAGGGTGGACTGGCCGGACGTGTCCCCCGGATGAAGCTCTTCTTTGCGCACCCTCCGGCGTTGTTTCGTCCAATATGAGCAGGGCGGCTATGACAGCAGCTTCGTAATACTTATGCATTGCGAGCTCAAGAACGACTGAGGCTTCGAGCAACCAATGGAATAGGCGCCCAGAATTTTGCCAATGCATTGCGCAGTGGATAAGCTGAGGTGTCCGGCATTGCATCAGGACCGTCTTCTTCAATGCGGATCTGCGCCTCATCGCCGGAAAGTCCTTTTGAGACGATTTCCTGAGCCGGCCTCGCAGTTTGAGCGTTTGACGCGGGGGCGACAACACTACCTGGGCTTACAGTTCGCCACCGCTGCCGTTGATCGGGTTACTAAGCAAAGCTGCACCTAAGTTGAGATCAATGAGCGTGGCCGACGCTAGACTGACTGGCCGCGCTGAATTGCCTATGCGCGCGCATGAGTGCAGATGCTTGCGCCGCCACGGCCGTGTGCTGCGCAAAGGTCCTTTGCCACCAGCTTTCGAAACCATCGGAGGCGGGATTCAGATTTGGATGAGACTGCCGGTCGTTCAACCTTTGGCGCCCAGTGAGGAGTTGACCGCGCTGTGGGTTCAATTGTTGGTACGAATTCATTTCGTTCTATTCCTTCCCTTAATGGTTGAACAGGACCAGGCTGGTGCAAGCAAATGCGTTGTGAGTGGGTTCTCACTCGATCAAGCGCTCCTGCTCAGGCCCAGCCGGGGCGAAAGGCGTTCTCTCCTGAAGTCAGGAGACGACATTGAAGGTCTGCGCTGATTTTCGAAGTCCTTCCCGCGCGGTTCAAGTGATCTTCCCATTGGAGACGGCTGACCATCTGTTCAATTTGATACAGTCATTGGCGCTCCACAGATAGGCACCCGCAGTGAGCCGCCATCTGTCCTGTTGACCCGCGCCCAGATGAATGAGGTCGGCATTCGGCCAAGGCCCGGTGAGGTCGTTCAAGAAGAACTGCGTTCTGGCAACGGTTGCCGGCGCACCGGCCACTGCGGAAGGGCGCGACTTGCGTGTTGCGCCCATCTGGGCACAGCCTGATTCGCGCCCACCTTCTACACTTTATGTAGAGCAATCACGGGGCAGCTGTTTGCCCTGAAGGAACGAGGATGCGCCATGGCTGAAATCGCAGAAAAGGATTTGCACCAGCAGTTTGCCAGCGACAACTATGCGGGAGTTTGTCCCGAGGCTTGGGCGGCGATGGAAACCGCGAATCGCGGGCACGTGACGTCGTATGGCGACGATCCGTGGACGGCCAAAGCCGCTGATGCCTTCCGGAGCCTGTTTGAAACGGAGTGCGAGGTGTACTTCGTCTTCAATGGCACCGCGGCCAATTCGCTGGCGCTGGCGTCGCTGTGCCAGTCGTATCACAGCGTCATCTGCTCTGACCAGTCGCATGTGGAGACGGACGAGTGCGGCGCGCCGGAGTTCTTTTCCAACGGCTCCAAGCTGCTGGCAGCCACCAGCGTTGACGGCAAGCTGACTGCCGCGTCGATTCGCGAGCTGGCCACCAAGCGCCACGACATTCACTATCCCAAGCCACGCGCAGTGACCATTACACAGTCGACCGAAACGGGGCGCGTGTACACGCTCAAGGAACTGGACGCGATTGCCGAGGAGTGCAAGGCGCTGGGACTCTCGCTGCACATGGACGGTGCGCGCTTTGCCAATGCCTGCGCCAGCCTGGGCTGCTCGCCGGCAGAGATGACGTGGAGGCGCGGCGTGGATGTGCTGTGCTTCGGCGGCGCCAAGAACGGCATGGCTGTGGGAGAAGCGGTGCTGTTTTTCGATCGCGCATTGGCGACGGATTTCGATTACCGGTGCAAGCAGGCAGGCCAGCTAGCGTCGAAGATGCGGTTTCTCTCGGCGCCGTGGGTGGGAATGCTCGAGAGCGGCGCGTGGCTGAGCAACGCCGAGCATGCCAACCGCTGTGCGCAGCAGTTCGCTTTGCTGATTGCTTCCATCCCCGGCGTCAAGGTGGTGCAGCCGGTTGAGGCCAACGCGGTTTTTATCGAAGCATCCCAGGAGATCCTCAGCGCGCTGAGGGCTCGGGGATGGAATTTCTACACCTTCATTGGAGGCGCGGCGCGCTTCATGTTCTCGTGGGACAGCGATCCCCGGCGCATTGAGGCGCTGAGCCACGATCTGTTTGAATGCGCCACGGCGGCGAAGCCGGCGTGAGGTGGATTCGATATTTATTGCTCGATCGCTTCCCACTGGCCCGAATTTCCAGAGCGGAAGATGGCTTCAATGACAGCCATGTTGGCGATGGAATCTTCAAGCGGAACCGGAACCTCGGCGTTTTCGAAAACCGCGCGGGCGAATGCGTCTCCTTGCAGCGTGTACTGATCCGCGGTGGGAAAGGTCTCCGTGGCGATGCCGTTGAAGGTAAGATCGCCGGTCGCGTCGACAAAGAGGCGCGTGGGCCGTTCGTTGGGCGCGTTGAAGGGAATTTCCAGTTCGATGCGGCCGCGCGTTCCCAGAAAATGCACTCTCTGATACGGAATCAACTGCGTGCCGCAAGTGAAGATTGCCTGGCCGGAGGGAAAGTCGAGGATCGCTGAGGCCAGGCGGTCTGTACCCATCTGCGGATCGCGATCGAGAAGCGCGACCACGCGGCGCGGTTCCTGCTTGAAGGCAAAGCGCGAAGCCTGAATGCAGTAGCAACCGATGTCGTACACGCCGCCGCCGCCCGTCTCCACGTGATTGCGGATGTTGGCGGGGTTCACGTTGTGATAGCTGAAATGCGCGTTGACGGCGCGCAACTCGCCTATGCGGCCTTCATCGAGAAGCTGGCGCACGCGCAGCCACTGTGGGGCACTGCGAATCATGAAGGCCTCGCAGATCTTTACGCCAGTGCGCTCGCGCACGCCGAGCAGCGTTTCGGCTTCGGCGACGGTCATGCTGAGCGGTTTTTCGCACAGCACATGCTTGCCGGCCTCGGCGGCCTTCACGGTCAGAGGCACGTGCAACTGATTGGGCAGCGGGTTGTAAATGGCGTCGATGTTGGGATCGGCGAGCAACTCTTCGTACGAGCCGTACGCCGTGGGAATGTCCAATGCGGCAGCTGCCTCGCGGGCCTTCGCAAGATCGCGTGACGCGATGGCGGCGACCGTGGTCAACTCGCCCTGCTGCATGGCGGGGATGACTTTTTTGAGGCCGATGTTGGCGGTGGAGAGCACGCCGAAGCGAAGCTTTTTTGACATAGGTGCATGATACAGCCGCATGGGCAAAAAGCGACGCCTTACTTGACCTACGGCGGCGCGGGCGTGGACGCCCGCGCTACATTAGAGAGCAGCCATCGCTAGCGCTTCTGCTGCATTCGCGGCCACGCGCACCAGTTCGCGATTGCGCTGCTCGATGAAGCCGTTGACCACGGCGGTATCGAGAAAAGCCAGCAGGCCGTCCCAGTAATTGGCCGTGTTGATGAGGATGCATGGCTTGGCATGCAGGCCGATCTGCGCCCAGGTGAGGGCTTCCATCAGCTCATCGAGCGTGCCGTAGCCGCCGGGCAGCACCAGGATGGCGTCGGAAAGCTCGTGGATGCGGGCCTTGCGCTCGTGCATGGTGAGCACGAGTTCGAGCGAGGTGAGGCGCGTGTGCGCGATCTCGCGGCCGCTGAGCGCCTCGGGCAACACACCGATCACTTCAGCGCCCTCTGCCAGAGCCGCGTCGGCGAGAACGCCCATCAGTCCGCGACTGGCTCCGCCATACACCAGACCCAGGCCGGCTTTGGCGATGGCGGCCCCGAGCGCCGAAGCTTCCGCGCGAAAGGCGGGGTTGGTTCCGAAAGCCGATCCACAAAAAACGGCCACGCGTCGAAGAGAGTGGGATGAATGGGTCATGATGTTTCCAGAATAAAGGCTGAGCACCCCTCTCCCCTGTGCGCCGACTACCCCCGCCCCCTATATGGCGTACCTCCATATTTGAAAACAAAGGAGTTATGGGAGGGGTGTATATCAAGGGCTACGGGACTGCGAGGCTCAAGTATTTTCGGCCCGCTCCCGGTCTCTCCCTGGCGCTTAAGACAAGCTTAGAGAATTTGCGGGATTAGTCTGCACGGAAGGGGCCCAATTAAGTCCTTCGGATTCAGTTGACTTTGGAAACTGGCTCTTGACTTCCGAATGGGAGGGGCAGAGGGGGGCGATACATGGCGATTACCGGGGACTGCCCGCCGTGGCCCGCGCCGGGCGGCGATGCTGCCGGAGTCGCTTCCATCCCCGGTCCCCAAGAGCGAGGGACAGGGGCCACCTGCCATTTGCATCAATTCTGCTCGGTTTGAAGGCCGCCGTTCGGAACCAGCACCACCTCGCACGTTGTGCCCATGGAGCAACTGATGACCGCACTGAGCAGCAAATGGGCCTTGGAGTTGGGAGGAAGCAGTTCAGGGAACTTCATGGCGTCCACGGCAGGCTTGATGGCGGCGAGGTGCTGTTCACCGGACATCTGTTGCGATTCCACGACGCCCGCGGTCGCAACCTCGAGCCTGAATGTTCCCCATCCGCTCACACCGGCGGGGCGTTTGATCTTGTACGTGCGTAATTCCTGCAGCGCCTGCACTCCATTTGTGGGACCCGGCTTGGCTCCTGCGGCTTTCAAGCGCGCGATGCTTTCAATAATGTGCCTGCGATCCGACGGCGTTGTGTTCTTGTCAATCGCGGCCTGTGCGAGGGAGTAGTCTGTGGCAGCGTCGTCCATGTGGCCCGCAGCTTCGTCAATTTGCCCCAGATGATCGGCAATCTCGGCACGTTGACTGGCCCGCCAGGCGGCGGAGATCAACGGCCGTGCCTGGTCCAGCTTTCCTTCCTGAAAAAGAATCCACCCAAGCGTATCCCAGCCGGCAAGCAGCATTTGGGCATCGGAGAAGGCGTTTGAATTGGCCTCCTCGGTTGTTACGACGGCCGATTTTTCTTCGTAGTTGGCAACGCTTTTGCGCGAAGCGTCTTCGGCAATGGGCAAATCCATGCCGGTTTCGCTCAGCGTATACGCGGCGTTGTTCAGCACCACCGGGTCGTCGGTGCCATCAAGCGCGCTTTTCGCCGCCGCTGCCGCTTCATCCATGCGGTGCAAATCCACCAGCACCTGGCTCAACTCCACGCGAATGTTGCGGTCATCGGGATTGTGGTCGGCGGCGGTCTGCAAGGTTTTGAGCGCGCCCGCGTTGTCGTTGGCGTTTGTCTGGAGCGTTGCAAGATACGTGGCGAGCTGCGCGTTGTCGGGATGGCGATCGAAATACTGCTGCACCGATCGACGGGCCCCGGACGCGTCTCCGCTCCGGGTTTGCGCGTCGGCGAGCATCCCCACGGCCCTCGAGTTGTCGGGGTGCACAGCAAGCTCCTTGCGAAAGTCCTCAATTGCTTGCTGGTAATTCATCTCCGAGAGCTCCGCCAAAGCTCCATAGGCGCTCCACAAATTTTCCTCGTTGGGATTCTTGGCTTTCACTTGATCGAGCAACAATCTGGCGCCGTCCCAATCCCTGGCTCGGAACTTGTCCTCAGCCGTCTTCATCAATTCCTCGGCCGATGCATCAGTGACAGGGGGGGCGCTGGCTGCTGGCGTGCTGGGCTGGCTTGTTGCGGGCTCCTCTGGCTGGAGCTGAATCGTGACGGTTCCGTCGTCAGACTTTTTAACAATGGGCGGTTTCCCCGGTTTCATCACCAAGCTGGTGGCAGGCTTCGCAGGAGCCAGGAGCTGAATCCAGTTTTCACCTTCCAGGCTGATGTCTTTTGTGAACTTCTTGTATTGCTCCCAGTCTGCTTTCGCAATCTTGTTCTTCAGCACGACGATCTCGCGCACGGCGACAATCTCGTTGCCTTCGAACCGATAGGTCTTGTCGAAGGTGGCGAAGTCGGTCCTGACATGAATGGGATCGGGCAAATCGGGACGGTAGCCTTCGGGAAGATGAATGTGGGAGATTGCCGTAAGCGCGCGCGGAACTCCGAGTTGGATGTCGTCCTGGGGCGCACTGCTGTCGCTGTCGAGCGCGGTAAACTCCAGTACGGGAAACAGCGGAACGATACGGTGATTGTCCCAGTCTCCAAAAGGATGACGCGAATAATCGTAGGTGACCACAATGGGCTGCGAAGAATCATTTTGATTCTTGAACTGCGTATTGCTGGTGGTTCCGCCAAAGCCGGTAGAGGATGAGATGAGCTGGGAAACCTTGTCCCATTCCGCGGGAGCCACGCCACGCGCCAGCGCGCGTACCACTACTTCGTCGTCGCCGCGATAGGTCGCCGTCATCTTTGCCGTGAGCTTGCCGTCGGAGTCGAGCGTTCCCGTCGCTTCAAACCGTGCCGTAAACGGGTACGGCGGATCTTTGGGCGTAGCTTCGAGAGCCGCCGCGCCATCGGAGGGAACGATCAGGGCCTTCTGGTCGCGAATCACCGCGCTCAAGTACCGGTAGGGCGCGGCGAGCGGTGTGCTATCGAGCCAGATGCGTCCGCCGGGCAGATTGACCGTGGTGATGACGTGATTGAATACGGCGGGCGAAGGAACGTCGGGTACAGGCGCGATGCCGGCTCCCACCAGCGCCGGCGCCGTGGAAAAACCTTTGGCGCGCAGCAGTGCTTCGAGCAGCGTGTCCTTGTCTTTGCAGTCGCCGTACTGGTTGGCGAGAACCTCAGCGGCAGTATGCGGCTGATAGCGCCCGATGCCGAAGTCGATGCCCACGTAACGGATATGCGTGGAAACAAAATCATAGAGCGCGCGCACCTGGTCTTCCGGCGTCCTGGCGTTTTGCGCAAGCTCAGTGGCGCGAGCCCGCAGCGTATCGTCGGGATCGGCCTGCTTCAGAGCCAGGCTGCGGTACCAGTCGCCCACCTCAGTCCAACTGTGGAAGGTCGTCCATGCCACCGATGGCAGCTTGCGCCCGTCGGCGTCTTCGTCCGGATCGCGCGGAGGCGTGGGCTTGGTAGATTCATCAGCGGAGCTTTTCGGTGCGGTCACAAGTTGCGCCACATTCCAGGTATAGGTCTTCAAACCGTCGTGCTCGGAGACGCCGGGCTTGTGGTTCGGGCTCCAGACCTGGACATACTTCTCCGACGGAACCTCGAGGGTGAGAATCTCCGCAAGTACCACGACCGTTCCCGGAGCCGTGAAGTGATCGGCACCCCAGAACTGGCCGGGGGCCTCAGGTTTGTCAATGGCTGTGTCTATTTCGTATTCCAGCGTGTCGCCTGCAGCCAACGAACGCACGGGAATGTGCTTTTCCTTCAGATCGCTATAGAGCGGCGCCTGGCGCGACACATCGGCCGGCATGTCCATCGCATCTGTGGCCGGCGTATCGACGATCGTACCGTCGGGCTTGTGCACGCGCACCATCTTGAACACTGGCGATTCATTGGCCGAAGCATAAGGAAACGCGAAGACGCCGAACTGCTGCGCAGCCCCGTCGGATTGAATCCGCATTTTGACGTGAAGGTCCCGTTCGCCGGTACCGTCAGCATGCATCCGGTACGTGGTCTCGGAGCGCTCAATAACGATGGTTTCGTTCCGGTAGAGATCGGGGTCCGAGGGTTTCGCCGGAACCTGCGCCTCAATACCAGGAAGAATGGCCCCAGAAATGAGTGAGATCAACAACGCTATGCGGAGCATATGGGGATAGTAATACGAATTGTCGCTCGGCTGGAAATCTCCTGAAGTAACTGTTCAAGAGATTAGAACTGTGTGATAGATTTCCGCCATGATGACATGGATCGAGCGAACGGCACGGCAAAAGGCGATCAGCACGATTGCTCTGTTTTTGGCGGTTACGGCCATCGTAACGTTTATCTACGCCGAAAACGGAGCCTACATGAAAGTGTTCTTCAAGGGGCCTCCGCCGGCGACTGCTGCGGATCTGGATGCGGCGCAAAATGCGGACAACGGCAATCAGCCGATTGCCACGCCTTATGTGACCATCACCGGCGACAAGTTGCTGAACACGGGCGTGCAAGAGGTGACGACCTACGACGGCGTCATCAAGAACGTGTCGGCGGGCTACTACGCACTGGCGGTGGGCAACCGCATTCTGATTGTGAAGAGCGGGAAGACGCCATCAACAACGGTGGGTGGGGCGCTGGGATCGATGCCCTACGACCTGAAGTCGGACCTGTTTCCCCCGGGCACCGACCCCGCCGACGAAGCCGTGTTTTATCCTCTGCTGCTGGATACGAATTACCGCGAATCGGGATATGTGGGAGCTTTTTGGGCGCTGCTGGTGGAAGTGCTCTTCGGGTTCTTTGCCTGGCAGGCTTGGCGGCGGCTCTCGGGGCGGATCGAGCATCGGGCCGTAGCACGCGCCAAGGCGTGGGGCGACCTGGCGGTGACTTCAGCCGAGGTTGAGCGGGAGCTGGAGATGGCGGTGAAAGCCAAGCGTGGCGTCTGGACTCTGACGCAGAACTACGCCGTGAGGAATCAGCGGTTGGCCTTCGACCTGTTCCGGCTCGAGAACCTGGTGTGGGCTTACAAGAAGGCAGTCAAGCGCCGCATCTACATTTTCATTCCGGCGGGAACCACATATGCCGCGGAGCTGTACTTCAGCGACGGGCAGGCCGAAGTGGCCGGTAAACAGAAAATAGTGGACGAACTACTGGCGCTGGCGAGCGAGAGAGCGCCGTGGGCGGTGAAAGGGTACAGCGACGACCTGGAAAAATTTTATAAGAGTTCGCGGGCCGGGTTTGTGGCGGAAGTAATGAAACGGAAGAGCGAGATGCGTTAGCCGGGGGACGGACCGGAGTTGGTTTCCCCACCCTTCCGGCAAAATGCGCCGGAAGGATGGGGCGCAGAACGGTTGATTTTTCGCCCGCTTACGTGGGCTGGGGCTCGGGGTACCCTTCGTGGGACTTTTCTTGGGCGGGCATCTGTGTCATGCTTGCGTGCATGGGAAATAAAGACAGAGGCAAGAAAGAAGCCAAGAAAGCACCGAAGCCGAAGCCAAAACCGGAACCCTCGAAGCGTGAGATTTTCACGCCTGCGCCGCCAAAGTAGACGGCGGCCCCGGTACGACGGTTCATCGAGCGGCTGCACGGCCGACTGCGGGAGGCGTGTCTGCGTCGCCAGTTTGTGGGTCGATGCACTGAGCCTCATAGCTTCCTGCGGCTACTCAGCGACCCCGTAGCATTGGGAGGTCCGAGGGTTGATCGTCTGGCTAATTATTCAGGGAATCGTCGCAGTAGGTGTCGGCATTGTGGCCGGTACGGGAATGTACGAGAGCCGGATCGACAAAGATGTAGCCAACACGGCGATATATAGCATCCGCTCATTGATTGGAAGTACCCTCCGCATCTCACTATACCTGCCGACGAAGTTCTACCACACCTGGAGCGATACGGTCGTGGAGTGCGCAAGCGGACCGTTTGACAGATTTCTGGCCCCGGTTACGACGATCGAGTATGTACTTTGTGGCGTGAAAGGAAGCACCGTGGGATTGCAACCGACGATTGCCGTGCAAGAAGAAATCAGCAACACCACCAGGAGTCTCTTGCGGCGCAGGCCGCCCGGAATCAGGAAGAGAACGCACAGAAGCGGCGCGACTACGCCGTAACTTCGAAAAATATGCGAGCCATTGCGAGGTTCGGGCACCGTCGCCTGGTTCGCGAGCTGAATCACTAATTGTGAAGAGCCAACCCCGTTCGGGAGCGTCGATGGCGAAAAAGTGCAGGTTGCGCCGGTGGGCAGACCCGAGCAGGTGAGCGCGACCGGCTGATTGAACCCGGAATTTGAGGCAACCGAAATCGTAAATGTCGCAGACTGGCCAGGGCTAATCGATCGCAATGCGGGTGTGGCGACTGCCTTGAACCCATGGCCGAAGCCGCGCGCTGCCCGCCTGTCGCGCGGCCTGGCCGATTGCTTTTCTTCTTGCGCGGCCTCTTACCCCACACGCAAAACGGCCACCCCGCAGGGCGGCCGTCGCACTTTTCCATCGAGAGAGATCCCCTCCGGCATCGGAGTAATCCGCCGCGGCTTAGCCCCGCTGCTTGCGCCTTACCATCCCCGCCAAACCCGCCAACCCGCTGGCCAAAAGCAGAATGCTGGACGGCTCCGGGACTGGCGAGGCGGTGTCGCCGAGGATCTGGAATGTAGTCGAATTTGTGCCGGTACCAATATACCCATTAACGTCTTGGCCGCCAGCCCATGCGTCTGACGGCCCGTTTCCGATGTCCCAGAAGGCAACATCGTTGATCGGTGTTACCGCATTCTGTAGCGTGAACCAGTAAGTGGTTCCAGCGGAGACCGACACATCCGGAATGGAAAACGTCGCCACGTAAATGTCATAGGCACCGCTGTCGCCGGTAGGATTGCTAGCCGCGACCAGGGATGTGATGGTCGCTGTTGCGGGCGTTCCGCCATAGGTGCTGGTCCCAATCGACCACTGCACGCTCGTCAGCGTATCCCCAGGGAGAATCCAGACGTCGAAGTCCGCACTGGCTACCGTCGAATTCGACGCAACCGTGAACGAATCCGACACGAGATTTCCGGGGTTGCTGATGCGCCAGGCGCTCCAAATACCAAGTGGTTGGAGTCCTGAACCAGATATGTCGGAGATCGGGCCGGTGTTGTCGTACAGGGTGGAGTCGGCAGATGCGGGAATCGCAGCAAGCGCTCCCGTGAGCCCAAGAACCAGGGTTGCAAGTATTGATGATTTCTTCATGACCTTCCCTTCATTCCACAGGCACCAAACCCCTAGAGGCTCACTTGGGGCAGACACGTTGCGGCACCGGATGGGAATCTTGCCGGTCTCGTATGCACCGCTGAGGCCAAACTGCGTTAATTTCGCAGGGAACTCGACGCCGCAGCTATGCTATTGATTAGCATGACCTTATCTGATCTGATCTGATCTGATCTGATCTGATCTGATCTGATCTGGTGGGATTAGGGCAATGTGCAGGAAGTTGCATTCCTCGTGGCCAAATATTTGTCCACACAAGGATCGCTCCGCGATGCGCCCCGGCCCTTTGCTTCTCTTCCCGCGCTATCTCTTCACACAAACGCAGAACGGCCACCCGAAGGGTGGCCGTTCTGCACCGATCACTGATAACTGTTTACCGCTCGTTCTTCCGCCAGTTCACCAGATCGCCCAGCGTGGTTGTCGAACTGGAGACGGGCGCCTTGTGCGCGCTCTCCTTGTAGTGCTCGACCGTAGACCGGCTGGCTTCCTGTCCGCTTGCGGCGCGCAGGCTCAGGCCGACCTTCTTTTCTTCCACGTTGATCTTGATGATTTTGAAGTCGTGCTCCAGACCCTGTTCGAGTTTGGAGTGATCACCGCCTTCACCGGCTTCGGAAATGTGGCACAGGCCTTCGACGCCCTCGGCAATTTCAACAAAGGCCCCGAACTGCGCGGTGCGCAGAATCTTGCCGTGCACCACATCGCCCACGCGATGCGTTGCGAAGAAGCTCTCCCAGACATCGGGCTGCATCTGCTTAATGCCCAGCGAAAGACGGCGGTTCTGCGGCTCGACACCGAGAACGACGGCCTTCACCTTCTCGCCCTTCTTCACCACTTCCGATGGATGCTTCACGCGCTTGGTCCAGCTCAGGTTCGAGACGTGAACCAGCCCGTCAATGCCGTCCTCGATCTCAACGAATGCGCCGAAATCGGTGAGGTTGCGCACGCGGCCCTCGACGATGGTTCCCTGGGGATACTTGTCGGTCAGGTTCTCCCACGGGTTCTCGAGCAGCTGCTTCATGCCCAGCGAAATGCGGCGGTCGGCCGGATTCACGCTCAGCACAACGGTGTCTACCTCGTCGCCGGGCTTCACAAGCTTCGACGGATGCTTGAGGCGCTTCGACCAGGTCATCTCAGAAAGGTGAACCAGTCCTTCGATGCCCTGCTCCAGCTCAACAAACGCGCCATAATCGGTGACCGATAGCACGCGGCCGTGCACCTTGGCGCCTACCGGGTAGCGCTCCGAGGCGTCAAGCCACGGGTCGGGCGTCAACTGCTTGAAGCCCAGGGAAACCCGCTGCTTTTCTTTATCGAACTTGAGCACCTTCACCTGGATCTCGTCGCCGACGTTCACCAGGTCGCGGGGATGCGTCAACCGGCCCCAGCTCATATCGGTGATATGCAGCAGGCCATCGATGCCGCCCAGGTCAACAAACGCGCCGTAGTCGGTCAGGTTCTTCACCGTGCCGGTGAGGATGCCGCCCTCTTCCAGGTGCTCCATGGTGGCCGAGCGCTTGCTGTTCTGCTCTTCCTCCAGGATCTCCTTGCGGCTGACCACAACGTTGCCGCGCTTCTTGTTGAGCTTGATGACGCGGACGTCGATCGGCTGGCCGAGATAGGCGTCCAGGTTGCGCACCGGACGAATCTCCAGTTGCGAGCCGGGCAAGAATGCCTTGATCCCGATGTCGACGGTCAGGCCGCCCTTGACGCGGCTCACCACCGTGCCCCGGACTGGCGTCTTGTCGTTGGCGGCCTTCTCGATGGTGTCCCACACGCGCAAACGCTGCGCGCGCTCATAGCTCACCAGATAGCCGCCTTCGGGCTCCTCGCGCTCGATCACCACGTCGATCTCGTCGCCGGGCTGGAACTTTACCGCGCCGGTGTGGTCGAGCACCTGCTCCAGGGGCACGAGGCCCTCGGACTTCAGGCCCACATCAACCACTAGAAACTTTTCTCTTAGTTCCACCACCTTGCCGGTGACGACCTTGTCGCCATAGGCCTCGATGGCAGCCGCTTCGGCGGCCTGCTCACGCTCAAACGCAGCGAGGGCGCTGGAAAAATCAGCCGCGGCAAAATCTTCGGTCGGCTCGCCGGTATGCACTTCTGGCGCCTGGGAAGCGGCGGTCACTGCGGGTGTTTCGGCAGGTGGGGTCGCTGGGGCTGTGGGCGGCTCCGCTTCAATGGCAGGCAGCTCCGCTGTAACGGCAGGCAGCTCGACTTTAGCGGCAGGCTCGGTCAGGGCAGCGGCTGTCTCCGCGGGTGTTTCGGCAGGTGGCGTCGCGGAAGCTGCTTCGAGCTCCTCTTCAACGGCGGGCAGCTCCGCTTCAATGGCAGGCTGGGTTAGGGCATCGGCGTCCAGAGGGGTGACTTCTTGAGTTGTGGAAGACTCGGGGTTGGACGTGGATTCACGCAACGGCTGGTCAATGCTATCTAGGTGCTCCAGCTCCGTCGCAGGTTCGAGGGTTGGGGTTTCCAATGCGGTGTTCAGGGTTATACTCTCGGTTTCGGGATTGAGGACGTTTGCCATTACTGACAGCTCCGGGACTGCGTGCTCCAGCGTTGGCTTGATGCCAGCTACTGGGTGGTTCCCGCGCAATTCGGCGTTCCGGTCGCTCTCGGGCCAGTTTCTTGTTGCCCTCGCGCCACGCGGCGCGCCGGTTCGTCTTCCGCAGGAAAAGCCGTCCCCGTCCGGTTGCTCTGGGGATCGAATCTCGGCTGATTTCCCTGGAAAACGCCGGCAGGCAACGGCTTGCTGGGAGGGCGGCCGCAACTAACTGCTGGAATCCGCGCAGGAAGCTACGTCTTCAGTGTAGCAATCTCCGCAAAGCAGCGTCAATTGACGCCAGACCGCACTGCGGGAACATTCATGTTGGCATTGCACCGTGGAGGGTGCAGAGTGTTCGAGTGAAACGAGTGAAGGGAGTTGAGGCACCGGCCCTCGCAATCTTCACTGATTTCACTCTTTTCACTTTCTTCACTCTTTTCACTTCTCCCGCACGCTCACTTGCCCCCGGCCATCTCTATACTGGTACCGACAGCGAGCCGTGCAATGGATCATCTTTGGACTCCCTGGCGTTTTGCCTACGTCACTACGGCGGATGGCGCGGTGCGCGCGGGCGTGCCCAAGGCGCTCGATGCGTGGCCGGGCGACCTGGGCTGCGTCTTCTGCAACCTCATGGCCGCCATCGACCACGCCATCGACCACGGCATGGCCCGCGACGAGGCCGAAGCCGCCGGCGGGCTGGTTCTCCGCGGCGAACATTGCTTCATCTGCCTTAATGCATTCCCCTACACCTCGGGCCACGTCATGGTGATGCCTTACGCGCATCTCGACCGATTGGCCGCACTGCCCCTCCCGGCCGCGCACGAACTCATGGATCTGGCGCAACGGACTGAACGCGTTCTCGATCGCGCGTACAAACCCCACGGCTTCAACTTTGGAATGAATGTGGGCCAGGCCGCGGGCGCGGGCGTCGCCGGGCACCTGCATCTGCACGCAATGCCGCGCTGGGTGGGCGACACCAACTTTATGACCACCGTAGGCGAAACCCGCGTGCTGCCGGAAGACCTGGAGACGACCTGGCGCAGGCTGCGCGAGGAATACAGAGATTAGGGAGTAGCCAATAGGGAGAAGTGTGAGTGCGAGTGTGAGTGCGCCGGACGCTCACGCTCACGCCCACACTCACACTCGCACTGACACCTGAAACCTGTATCATGGCTGCGAGGTACGCGATGAAAACACTGCTTTCGATTTGCGCTGCATTGGTCATGACGCTTGGCACGGTCTCCGTGCGCGCTGCCGACGTCACTGGGACGTGGTCGGGGGAGATGAAGACCCCAGACGGCCAAAGCTTTCCGCTCACCTTCACCTTCAAGCAGGACGGCGTCACGCTGACCGGCACGGTGCAGGGTCCGCAAGGCGATCCCATCGACATCAGCAACGGCAAGATCGACGGCGACAAGTTTTCCTTCGACGTCTCCTTCAACGGCATGACCATCCACCACAACTGCACGGTCATCAGCGACGACGAGATCAAGTTAACTTCGAAGTCCGATTCGGGAGACTTTCCCGGCATCGAACTGACGCTGAAACGCGTGAAGCCGGCGGCACCGGCAGCACCCGGTGGACCGGACACGCCCGTCAAGCCGAGCGCGCCGCCGCAATAATCTCCGATTTGGCGGCGATTTAGGTGCTACAGGTAGTTAAGTGCTTTGCGAAGCGCGGGATTATTGATCAATGGGACGAGACTGCCACCATAGCTTTAGAAAAAGCCAGATCATGCCAAACCTGATCGCAAATGCTAAGACCATTACCGGTGCCAGCCGGTGGTCCGTATTGGCGTCATGGATCGCATTGATTATCGCTATCGGAGTCTGCAGAATCCCAAAGAATGCGATCGCAAGCCACAGCCATCTCATTCGTCTCCATCGGGGCCGCTGGGCTTTTTCTGATTCCGATAATGAATCGGTTGAGCCGACTGGTGGCGTTCCCGTTCCCTGTTGAGTTTGCGTGCGGATCATGTAAACGATCGCAATCACAATGAAACCGACAATCTGTATGGCTACAAGGGCCGGAATGATTCTTTCAGTCAAATCTGGATTCACGATCATACTGACCACCCCGATAGTGTCCAAGGCACCCAGTGTAACCATCCCGATAACCAAAGGCTTATACTTAGAATTCAACGTCTTGCCTTTCCCCGAACTCCTTTATCCTGACATTCATTCCTCAACGAATTCTGCGACTCGGATCGGTCGATGACGACTTCGTAATCGTGTCGTCACCAAAACGGAAGCCACCTCGCAGTTGACGCTCCGAAAACGCTTCTTCAGACTCAAGTCGCAGAATCGTCGCCCGCATCCGCCGCCAGCGCCAGCTCCGACTCCTCGCCTGCCGACGCATCCAGCAGATTGCGCGGCAGCGATTTGCTGGTTCTGATGCCGAGTTGCTTGAGCATCTCCACCTGGCGCAGAAGATTGCCGCGGCCTTCGCTTAGCTTCTTCATCGCGGTGTTGTAACTCAGGTCCGCCGCGCGGAGGCTCTTGCCTACGGATTCAAGATCGCTGACGAAGTTCGCGAATTTGTCGTAGAGTTCTGCGCCGCGATTCATCACGTCGCGGACGCTGCGGGCCTGGACTTCCTGCTGCCATAGCACATTTACGATGCGGATGATGTAGAGCAACGTGGTCGGGCCGACGAGCAGAATTCCCTGCTGGTAGGCGTCGGCCCACAACTCGGCGTCGTTCTGCAGCGCAAGCAGAAACGCCGGCTCGACGGGCACGAACATTACTACGAAATCCGGCGATTCGAGGCCGGGCAGCTTCTGATATCCGGCCCTTGCCAGTCCGGTGACGTGGCCGCGCACGCTGGCCAGATGCAGCTTGAGCGCGGCGCTGCGCTCGGCATCGTCGGCGGCATTCGCGTAATTGGTATACGCGGTGAGAGAAACCTTGGAGTCGATCACCAGATTTCGCCCGCCGGGAAGCAAAATAATCACGTCGGTGCGTGCCGATTTCGTTTTTCCGCCGTCCTCGCTCTCGAGGCCGGCGAAACTTTGCTGAAAACTATATTGTTCGCCTTCGTGCAGCCCGGCTTTCTCCAGCAGATCGCGCAGAATAAACTCGCCCCAGTCGCCTTGAGCCTTGGCCGAGCCGCGCAGGGCGGTGCTCAGGTTCTTTGCTTCTTCGGCAAGCTGCTGGTTCACGCTGCCCAGATTCCCGATCAGGCCTTCGAGCTTGGCCACGCCGGTTTTCGAATCGCTCTGCGCCTGCTCCACCTTCTCGCGGAATTCTTTGATCTGCGTTTTGAGCGGCTCAAGCAGCGTGCCTAATTGCGTTTGGCTTGATTCAGAAAAGGCCTGCGATTTTTTATCGAGAATTTCACCGGCGAGAGCTTGAAACTGGTCGGCAAGCGCTTTTTTCGCTGTCTCCAGCAGCGCCACTTTCTCTGCCATGTTCTTCTGCTCGTTTTCGAGCTTCGCATTCAGCTCGGCGACGGTGGCTGCCAAGCGGCTGGCCTCATCGGTCCTGGCGGCGACACTGGCGCGAAGCGCGCCAACTTCTCCGGTTAATTCGCCGACTCTCTTCTCGCGCTCGGCGGCAAGCGCTTCAAACGCGGAGCATTGCGCCTTGGCCGAGGCGTGGCGCAGCCAATACCCCAGCAAAATTCCGGCAAGTGCCGCGACAATTGAGACGACCCAGATCGGCATCGAAATCCCTTTTCCTCTTCGCCAAATATACGCCCGAACCCTGTGCAATTCCCGTCTTTCGGCCTACTCCCTATTCCCTACTCCCTACTCCCTGTTCTTTGCTCCCTTAGTCCCTCAGTCCCTTCGTCCCTTAGTCCCTGCTTTTCCCCGCCTTTACACCCCCCGGCTCGCCCGGTAGACTTGAAACTTCGGGACCGTGCGCAGTTTTCTTCGCGCAAAGGTTGTCATATCCCCCTGTGGGCCGGTATCGTAGGCACGCGGGGCGGTGGGTCCAATCCCCGAAGAGTTTTCTTGAGTTCCTAATCTCACGAGGAGAAGCACGCATGGCCGTTGAAGAGAAAGTGAAGCAGATCATTGTCGAGCAGTTACAGGTGGATGAAGCCGAAGTCACCCCCGGCGCCAGCTTTCAGGAAGACCTGGGCGCGGACTCGCTGGACGTGGTCGAACTGGTGATGCAGTTCGAAGAGGCATTTGACATGGAGATTCCCGATGAGGACGCCGAGAAGATCAAGACGGTGAAGGACGCGATCGACTACATCGAGAAGAACGCGAAAGGCGGCAAATAGCCATTGAGCCAGGCAGCGTCCCAGGTATCGGAACGCAGAGTCGTCATCACCGGAGTGGGATTGCTTTGCGGTGTAGGCAATACCGCACCCGAGGTGTGGCGGCAAATCCTGGCTGGAGCCAGCGGCGCAGGGCCCATCCAGGGCTTTGACGCCACCGGCTTCCCGGTGACCTTTGCCGCCGAAGTGAAAAACTTCGACCCCCTGCAATTTGTGGACAAGAAGGAAGCGCGCAAGATGGGGCGCTTCACTCACTTTGCCTTTGCCGCGGTGGCGGAGGCGATGGCGCAGTCGGGCCTTCAGATCACCGAAGACATCGCCGACCGCGTGGGCGTCTTCATCGGCTCCGGCATCGGCGGATTCGAAATCATTGAGCGCGAGCACAACAACCTGTTGCAGGGCGGCCCGCGCAAGATGTCGCCCTTCTTTATTCCCGCGGCTATCGTGAACATGGCCGCGGGCAACATCAGCATTCGCTACGGCGCGCGCGGCCCCATTTCCGCGACGGCTACGGCCTGTGCCACCAGCGCCAACTCCATTGGTGACTCGGTGCGGATGATTCTGCACGGCGACGCCGATGCAATGATCGCCGGCGGGAGTGAAGCCGCAGTCACGACCATGGCCGTGGGCGGATTCGCCGCCATGCGCGCGCTTTCCACGCGCAACGACGAGCCTACTCGCGCCAGCCGTCCCTTCGACAAGGATCGCGACGGATTCGTGATCGGCGAGGGCGCCGGCATTCTCATTCTTGAGGAGCTGGAGTTCGCCAAGGCGCGCGGAGCCAAGATTCTCGCTGAGGTGATCGGCTACGGCATGAGCGCGGACGCCTATCACATGACCGGGATCGCTCCGGAAGGCGCGGGCGCGCAGCGCAGCATGCGGGCCGCGCTCAAGGATGCGGGCATTCAGCCGGAAGAGGTGGGCTACATCAACGCCCACGCCACGTCCACTCCGGCGGGCGACGGGAACGAGTCGATGGCGATTGAACGGGTCTTCGGCGAGCACGCGCTGAGCCACAGGCTCAAGATCAGCGGCACGAAATCGATGACGGGCCATCTGCTCGGCGGCGCAGGCGGACTTGAAGCCGGCATCACGGTGCTGGCGCTCGTCAACCAGCAGCTCCCGCCGACGATCAATCTAGACAACCCCGACCCCGAGTGCCGGCTGGACTACGTGCCCAACAAGGCTATCGCGCACAAGTTCGACATTGGGCTGTCGAATTCGTTCGGATTTGGCGGCATCAACGCCACGCTGATCATGCGGCGGTGGGAATAAGGCAGGGAATAGGGAGTAGCCAGTAGAGAATAGAAAAACAGGCTCCGGTGCTTCGGCATCGGGGCCTTTTTTTCATGCACGGCCGCACCGCCCTAACTCCGCTAACGCCGCCAACCCCGCTAACTCCGCTGTTCTTGTGCCTCCAGTCACAGGACGTTCATACTCCGCGTGTGATAGCATCCGGTTTTTGACGAAGCGCTTGGCGGAAATCCCTCCCATTTTGTCCGCCCCGCGCTGCCTGAGACCTCCGCATGGATGAGGAAGACGGCAGACCGGGAGCCTGTTCCCGGCAATTCGGCCCCTTAAGCGCCCTTGTGGGCGCTCCCCTGCAATCCCTGTTTCAACCCATTTCCGTGCCCCCATGCTTTTGCGCTTCTTGCGAAAGGGTGGGAGACGCACTTCATATAAGGAGCAACACACCATGAAAACGTACCAGGGAAGTGAGATCCGCAACGTAGCTGTAGTGGGGCATGCACACTGCGGCAAAACCACTCTTATTGCCGCTATGCTGCATGCCGCGAAGATGACTCCGACACAGGGCCGCGTGGAAGACGGCTCGGCCGCTACCGCCTACGACGAAGAGGAAGTGGCGCGCGGCATTACCATGCAAAACGCCGTCGCCTATGCCGAGTGGCAGGGCGTCAAGATCAACTTCGTCGACACGCCCGGCTTCCACATGTTCACGCACGAAGCCCGCGCCGCGCTCTTTCCCGTCGAATCCGCCATCGTGGTGGTCAATGCCCAGAACGGCATCGAACCCATTACCGAGCGCGTGTGGAGATTCGCTGAAGAAGCCAACGTGCCTCGCATCGTTCTCGTCAATCAGATGGACCACCCGAAGGCCGGCGGCGGCGGCGGTTTGAACGCCCTGCTCGACGATCTCACCGACCGCTGGGGCCGCAACTGTGTTCCCGTCCAGTTGCCCATCGTCGACGCGCAGGGCTTTCACGGCGTGGTCGATCTCATCACCATGCAGGCTTACACGTACACGCCCGGCGGCGATGGCCGCGGCAAAGCCTCCGCGGAGATTCCCGCGCCCCTCGCGGCCGACGCCAAGGCGCGCCACGAAGCTCTCGTTGAGCTGGTTGCCGAAGGCAAAGACGAGTTGATGGAAGAATATTTCGAGAAGGGCACCATTCCCGAAGATCACTTGATCGCAGCGCTCCACGAAGCTATCCGCGAAGATCGCATCTTCCCCGTGCTTTTTTCGAGCGGCCTGGCCAACATGGCCCTCGATCATCTTCTCGATTTCCTGAAGGACTACACACCCGCGCCCACCGAGCGCACACCCATCACCGGCATCACGTCCTCGCCCGATGGCGACGCGCCCGTGCGCAAGGTCAACGACGCCGAGCCTGTCACCGCGATCGTCTTCAAAACCATGGCCGATCCCTTCGCGGGAAGAATCACCTTCTTCAAGGTGATTGGCGGCGTGGTGAAGAACGACGCTACGCTGGAAAACTACGCGCGCCGTTCGTCGGAACGCCTGGCCCACCTCAGCATCATGCAGGGGCGCAAGGCCGTGGAAGTGCCCGAACTCCATGCTGGCGACCTTGGCGCAGTGGCCAAGCTGCGCGACACGCTGACAGGCGACACGCTTGGAGCAAAGGGCGCAGACTTCCAGGTTGCGATGGCCACACCGCCCGAGCCCGCCATGACCTACGCCATCGAGCCCAAGTCCCGCGCCGACGAGGACAAGCTCGCTCCCGCCATCCACAAGCTCATGGAAGAGGATCTGCTGATCCGCTTCTTCCGCGACCCGCAGACCAACGAATTTCTCATCGCAGGCGCGGGCCAGCCGCACATTGAGGCCATCGTCAGCCGCCTGAAAAAGCGCTACCACGCTGAAGTCACCCTCAAGGCGCCCAAGGTTCCCTACCGCGAAACCATTCGAGGCAAGGCTGAAGCGCAGGGGCGGCATAAGAAGCAGTCCGGCGGCCACGGCCAGTTCGGCGACTGCAAGATCCGCATGGAGCCCATGCCTCGCGGCGGCGGCTTCGTTTTCGAGAATGATGTCTTCGGAGGCGCTATTCCGCGCAACTTCATTCCGGCGGTCGAAAAGGGCATCGTCGAGACGGCGGTGCGCGGCTATCTTGCCGGCTATCCGGTTGTCGATTTCAAGGTCACCGTCTTCGACGGCTCATACCACGACGTCGACTCCAACGAGCTCAGCTTCAAGAAGGCCGGACGACTTGCGTTCAGGAAGGCCATGGAGCTTTGCAAGCCTTGCCTCCTTGAGCCTGTCATGAAGGTCGCCATCGAGGCTCCCGACGAGTTTGCCGGGACCCTCATGGGCGATCTCAACGGGCGGCGCGGCCGCGTGCAGGGCATGGAGAGCAAGGGCCGGACTACGGTCATCAATGCCGAAGTGCCCATGGCCGAGATGCTCACCTACGGAACGCTGCTCACCTCCATGACGCAGGGCAAAGGGAGCTACCGCATGGAAGTGGACCACTACGACATCGTGCCGCAGTTGGTCGCCGAAAAAATCCTGGCCAACGCTAAACGACCGGACGAGGAAGAGGAAGAGTAATTCTCCTCGCGATCAGGATCGCCCCGTGCCCCATCCTTTTCACAGCCTCGTCGTGAAAAGGATGGGATGCCGGGAACCTCGACAGCCTTGCATCAGAGCAAAACTTCAGCCATCCGGACCGATCAAAATTCGCCCGTCATCCACGCCTCACGGGTTCCCAGCCCCTATTCACCGATCACTGTGCACTGAACACTGTCCACCATGGTTCCGGAGTGGTATTCTGGCGCGTCGTCTTATATGCACGAGGAGGATTACGTGAAAAAAGGCATCATCCTATGGATCGGAATGTCTGCCGGGGCGTTGACGTTCCTGGCGGGTTGCGGCAATCATGGCCCTCAGATTCAGATTCCGCCAAAGTGGCAGGGCGCTCCCTACCATCTTTCATTTGGTGCGCCGCCGGCCAAACCCAACCCCGCGGGACTCACCATTCCGCCCATCAAGTGGGTAGCCGATCCTGAATCTTTGCAGACCCGAGCCGACCTCGTCGTCGAATTCGACTCCTCGACGGCAAAGGGCCAAGGGGGCCAGGGGCCAGTGACGAACCAGATGGCCCTGGGAGCGGTGGACATCTCCGGCGCAGAAGGCCAATTGCCCACCGAGTACGTGGACAAGGCCAGCACCGATCTGGCGAAGATGCTCGGCGCTTACTGCATGAAGGGGAAGATCAAGATCTCGGTCTCGCTCACCCGCTCGTCCATCCCCATGAACCCGACCGACGACCAGATCAACGCCAAGCGCCTGTCGGACTGGACGCCGATCGAGCTCGATTTCAAGAACCCGCATGGGAAGTGCTGAATGCCGGTGTGAGTGTGAGTGTGAGACGGACGACGGGGTAATGCATTCTTGATTGTCAGGCTCGCGTGGGCAAGTCCCGTGGAATCAGGCTGAATGCTCGTTTCTTTGGTTCGTCCACCTAGCCAAATGTTCGCTTGAGAGGTGCGGCGCGCCCCCGGAATGTTCGCACGTAAGGTTGCGATTTTTTGACGGGAATACCTTGAAATTGACCATTTAATTGGTGAGTAAAACCGTGAAATTGACCAAATAAGAGAAAAGAATACCGTAGAATTTCCCATCGACACGTGAAAGAGCGGTCAAACGGGCAATAGAGGCTCCAAGAGGCGTCTTTGGACGCACTTTTGGCATGTTTTGCGTGCCAAAGCGAGCTTGTAGCCGGAAGCATATAGCCGGTGGTTGCCGAGCCTCGTGGTTCCCGGCTTGTGCCAATCCTGTGAGTTATCTTTGTAGCGAGCCCATTTCTGGATCAACTCATCAGGGAAGCGCTCCGGGTGCCCATGTTCGAACAAGCCTTCAAAAACATCGATGACATCTTGTGGAAAGAAGCAGGGTGCTCCAGCGAGCTGGACTATACCGAGCAGGCCTCGTGGCTGCTCTTCTTGAAATACCTCGACGATCTTGAACAGGACAGGGGTACCGAGGCGGCGTTGGAGGGAAGGAAATACACCAACATCCTCGACAAGCCTTATCAGTGGGGAACCTGGGCCGCGCCGAAGGGCAAGGACGGAAAGCTCGACCACAACAACGCTCAGACCGGCGACGATCTCCGCGACTTCGTCAGCCTCAAGCTCTTCCCTTACCTGCACGGCTTCAAGCAAAAGGCGAGCGGGCCGAACACGATCGAATACAAGATCGGGGAAATCTTCGGGGAGATCAAGAACAAGATTCAAAGTGGGTACAACCTCCGCGAGATTATTGACCAGATTGACGAACTACACTTCCGCTCCCAGACCGAAAAGCACGAACTTTCGCACCTTTACGAAGCCAAGATCAAGAACATGGGAAACGCTGGACGCAATGGCGGGGAGTATTACACGCCGCGTCCGCTCATTCGTGCCATTGTTCAAGTTGTAAATCCCGAGATTGGTGAGCGCATCTATGATGGCGCGGTCGGCTCGGCGGGGTTTCTTTGCGAGGCTTTTGACTATCTTAGTGCGAAACCGGGCCTGACGACGAAGGACGCGAAGACACTCCAGGAGCGCACCTTCTATGGTAAGGAGAAAAAGTCCCTCGCCTACGTCATCGCCATCATGAACATGATTCTGCATGGCATTGATGCACCAAACATTATCCACACCAACACGCTCACCGAGAACCTCGCCGACATTCAGGAAAGAGACCGCTTTGACGTAGTGATGGCCAATCCACCCTTTGGCGGCAAGGAGCGCAAGGAAGTGCAACAAAACTTCCCTATCCGTACCGGCGAGACGGCATTTCTGTTTCTGCAGCATTTCATTAAAATGATCAGAGCTGGTGGGCGTGGCGGCGTAGTTATAAAAAACACATTCCTCTCGAACGCGGATAACGCAGCCGTGAGTCTGCGCAAGCTTCTT
>Ga0302200_10000379_pt1 | contig 44661 bp, 33 predicted proteins | sample II_Bog_N3_1_FD_194585 | JGI IMG/M metagenome (GOLD analysis project Ga0302200, IMG submission 194585) | Peat permafrost microbial communities from Stordalen Mire near Abisko, Sweden - II_Bog_N3_1 | ecosystem: Environmental > Terrestrial > Soil > Wetlands > Peat | place: Sweden: Abisko...
AAGACTGTAGGTGGAGTGACGACACAGTATCTCGTGGACGATCTCAATCCAACAGGCTACGCGCAAGTCGTCGAGGAAGTCGTTAACGGCGCAGTAACTCGCCAGTACACCTACGGCCTGCAAAGAATCAGCCAGAATTTAAGTCCGGCTGTGAGCGGCAATAGCACCTGGACGCCTAGCTTTTATGTCTACGATGGGCGGGTGGCCCCGGTCCCATAACCAAAAACTGAGGGTGGCCCCGGTCTCGATTCTGAGACCGGGGATACATCTACGATTCGAGGTCCACGGTTATGACCATCACCGCGACATTTGCAATCGAGGATGTCGTCCCTGTTACAAAGCCATCCATGAGTGGGATTTGGCAAGCGGCTTGGCAGGAAGACTTTCGACGCGTTTTCCACGATTGCACGGGAATCTTCACAGCCGTTATCTGCCCGGCTACGGCCTAGACTCGATAGATATGGCCACGAACCCCAACTCGGCCTTCGACGCGGGGCTGCCCGCGAGCGTCGAGGCGGAAAAGACGATACTCGGCGCGATCCTGCTGGACAACGCGGCGCACGCCGAGGCCGCGGAGAAGCTGGAATCCGACGACTTCAGCCTGGACTCGCACCGGCGCATCTTCCTGCGCATGACCGAGCTGATGGACGCGCAGCGGGCGGTGGACATTGTGACGCTGGCAGCCGAGCTGGACCGCTACAAGGAGCGGGATGCGATCGGCGGCGTCGCCTATCTGGCAAGCCTGACGGAAGGTTTGCCGCGGCGTCCGGTGATCGAAGAGTACATCCGCATTGTCAAGGACAAGAGCCTGCTGCGGCGGCTGATGATGATCTGCTCGACCGCGATTGCGCGGGCGGCCGACCAGAGCGAGACGGCGCTGGAGGTGCTGGGCGCGGCCGAAGCACAACTGATGCAGGTGAGCGAGAAGGGCATCAGCGGGGGGTTGCAATCGCTCGAAGAGATTGTCGAGCACTCCTTCGGGACGATTGACAACCTGTACAAAGAAAGCCGCGAGGTGACGGGGCTGGCGACCGACTTCACGGAGTTCGACCGCATGACCAGCGGATTGCAGAAGGGCGAGCTGATTATCATTGCGGCGCGGCCCTCGATGGGCAAGACCGCTCTGGCGATCAACATTGCGCAGAATGCGGCGATCAAAGCGCAGGCGACGGTGGCCGTCTTCAGTCTGGAAATGAGCAAGGAATCGCTGCTGAGAAGGATGTTGGCATCGCAGGCTTGGGTGGATCAACAGAAGCTGCAAAAGGGCTTTCTCGGGCGCGAGGATCATGAGAAGCTGACGAGCGCGCTGGGCCAGTTGGTGGAGTCGCGCCTGTTTATCGACGACACGGCTGGCATCTCTCTGGGCGAGATGCGCGCCAAGGCGCGGCGGCTGAAGCAGAATGCCGGTGGCCTGGACCTGGTGGTGGTGGATTATCTGCAACTGATGACGGCGACGCTGGCGACGGGCGGCAAGAAGGGCTACGAGAATCGCACGCAGGAGGTCTCGGCGATCTCGCGCGGGCTCAAAGGACTGGCCAAGGAGCTGAATGTGCCGGTGGTGGCGCTCTCGCAGCTCTCGCGTGCCGGGGTGCAGCGCAAGGACGATCACCGGCCGATGCTGAGCGACCTGAGAGAGTCGGGCTCGATCGAGCAGGACGCCGACGTGGTCGCCTTCATCCATCGCGAGTCGTACTACAACCGCGACGAGGAGATGAGCGAGGCCGACCGCGCCAAATCGGAGATCATCCTAGCCAAGCAGAGGAACGGCCCGACGGGCACGGTCTACTTGAATTTCATTGCGCGCTATACGCGCTTCGACAATCCGGAGACGGAGCAGGAGGGCTGAGGCCGCGGGGGGTGGGGCCGTGTAATGAGAAGAGAAGTGCTTCCTCTACAAAAGAGAACTCTGCAAGTCAGCCAGTCCGGCTTTCTTTCCGTAGCCGACGGTGGGGTCAATCGAGGGTAGATGGGGCTTCTTCCCTTTTAGAATATCCTCGATCGTCAAAATCTGGACGAGAGGATAACGGTTTCCATGAACTTCGACGGTGCCTGCCGAAGCGGCATCCGCGATCATCCCCGCAGTTGGCGGGTTCAACGCAACCAGCACGCCAAAGCCCATCGACGAAGCCTCCTCTCGTTTGGCCACACTGATGAGGGCGCGTACATCGTCGGCCTTCAGCTTTCCGCTCTTAACAGAGACGACGGCAAACCTGGTCGTTTTCCCCTCCGGCCTGAACGGTATCCGTCCATCGATGCCTTTGTCCGCGCCTTTCTTGTCATTGGGAATTCCATCCACTTGGGAGACGGCCCAAATCTCGAAGGCCTTTCTATCCTTATCCTGCTCCGCCATCATCCGCGCGCCATCGATCGTCGTCGGCAAACCCTTGATCTCGTAATCGACGCCCACTCTTAAATGTGGAAAGGCTCCTTCCAGCCGCTGACGCCGGATCAATTCAATTGCAAAGGGAGAAATGTCAATGCCGATCCAGCGGCGCGCGAGTATCTGCGCCGCCGCGATGGTGGTGCCGCAGCCGCAGAACGGGTCCAGCACAAGATCGCCGGGCCGGCTTGATGCATTCAGGATGTGCTTCAAAATTCCGAGTGGCTTTTGCGTAGGGTATACATCAACCAAGAGAACGTCGAATCCACGCTCCTGGTGAATCTGAAGAACGACCTCCTCCACCCCAAGGTTGTGGCAGTCGCCATCGAGGAGTTTGGGAAAGTGCTTCGTTCCAACCTCGCGTCCCTATCCGGCGACATCGGCAAGATGCGTCAACGCAAGGAGAAGCTTGAGGGTGAGATTCGCAACCTGACCAAGGCCATCGCCGAGAGCGGCCACTCCAGATTCATTCTGGATGAAATTGCTTTGCGTGAGCGCCAGTTGGATGCCATCACTGACCGGCTGTTGTCCTCCAGCCCGGAATCGGTGGAAGCCAGAATCAATGAGATTCGAGACCACGTTGAGCAGGAAATCGCTGGCCTTTCCGACCTCCTCGGCTCCAACCCGCCCGTCGCCAAGCAGGAACTCCACCGGCACCTGAACGCCATCTCCATGCACCCCGTCAAGGACAACGAACGGGGCTGGTACTATGAGGCGGAAGGCTCATGGAATCTGTTGGGTACAGATAAGAAATCCCCTCACGAGGAGCCGGAGGCTCAGGACTCGAATGAGGGGCACCTTCGGATGGTTGCGGGGGCTGGATTTGAACCAGCGACCTTTGGGTTATGAGTGGCGCAAGTAACGTATTATCAACGAGTTAGACAGCATGGCTGGTAGCTTAAAAGAGTGCTAAGTCGTTGAGAGTAGGTTCAAGGAATTGGTATTTTGGGTTGGAATTGGGTTGGAGGACGGTTGCCAGCAATGTCGGCTACACGGGAGATTTGCCAAAGATTCCTTTGAGATTCTGATCTCCCATGATCGTTACACCAGTCCTGCGCAACGACATTGCAACGACTTCGTTGGTATTTCGTTGGTTTTGTGCTATTCTTTTCGTGGAGGTTTTAATATGTCCACCACGCTTGCTCGCCCTTCTGCCTTGGCCCTTGTTCCGGGACCGGTTTGGAGTTCGTTTGAGAAGTTCCGCAAAGGGGGAAATTCCACGCTGGAGGAGATCTCCGAGCATGGCGTAGGAACGCTTGTCGGCAAGGGTGTCACGTACCGTATCCTGCGCGACGCCGATTTCCAGCATCTCGTCGGACTGGCCACGGATGTGCACCGGCTTCAGCAGGGGCTGAACGTCATTATCCAGGCTGCCAAAGTTGTCGCCAAGCATCCCGATCAGGAACACGTGGAGCTTCTGATTCATTCGGCCGCCCTGTTTGCCGGGTCTCCCGTTTTGCCAACGCGCGACGGGCACGATGCGTTTCAACTGACCCAGGAAGAAATTGATGCACAGGCTTCAGACGGATTCAATCTGGAGAATGCCGCGATCCCGAGGCCGAGGTTCTAAATATGGCATCGTTACTTGGAGAGCTTGAACGGCAGTTGCGGTCGATCTCGCATAGCGAGGAGGCGATTCAGGCAGTGCAGGCTTTTTCCAATGGACTGGCCGGCACGAAAGGGAGGCTGGAAGTCTGGAACGCGGTGAACGCAATCGTGCGCAAACCAATTGATTACGCCGAAACTTCGGCTCTCGGGTTTGACACCTCAGACGATCAGTTCTCCGTCCTGCAAGGTGACATCGTTCAAACCGAGGCAGCGTATTTCTACGGGGAACGCATTGCGGGAATGCCAAAATTCGCGGTGCTCAATTCGTCCTGTGACCTTGTGCCTGGGAGGACGGATCATGCATCGCTGCTCCGCATTCTTCCGATTCGGAAGGACGAGGAACGAGCCAAGGAGAAGTTAGGCACACTACTGAAATTCAGCCGGCGCGATTCCATGTATCTGCCCGCGTTGCCGGACGACAGCGAAGATGTCGTGGGCAATGTCATCTCCTTTGAAGGCATTTGCCAGATACGGTCTTCTGATCTGTTTCTTGCCAATCGAGCCGCATCATTGTCTGTAGTCGGGTGGCGCATCTTTGCTTCTTTCGCACGAACCGTGATGGCGCGCGCGAACCCGCGCGAAGTTGAACTTCGGATGGCAGTCGAGTAACGACGTCCTTGCCGTAGGCAATGGTCAACCTTGCGGCGGGCCGGAGATTTAACCGTAGTCTAATAATTATTCGACTATGTATTACATTGCGTCAAATCGAGCGTGACCAAAACACGCTGTGTCCCGCAAATCGTGATGTGAACAGATGAGCGTTCGGCGCAGGAAACTGCATCCATCCAACTGATCCACACATTTCAGTTGGACTGAAGCCAAGAGAGACTCTTGTCTCCAGTCCAACCGAGGCATTCTTCACACTGAGTTGGTTATTGCAGCTCGAATGTGACGGTGTTGATCTTGCCTGTGAAGCGGTTCGGCGACTTGTACTCTGGACTGACGGGAGAACCAAGATCGCTGCCCACGTCCAGTGTTTCGCCGCCGGCATAGATGCTGGAGAACTGCGCCTCGCCGACAGACTGTCCGTTGATCGACAACTTCACATTGCCCGGTACAGGGCGGCGCGGAGAGAAGCCCGGCACGCCCGGAGTGATTGCAGAGCTATCCTGCGTGGGAGTCACATTCAACTGAATGTGCGCCACGCCCGCATGAATCGGCGTCTTCGAGACGATCTGTTCGGAGTGATCGTTGGCAACATTCACTTCGTAATACAAGTGATTGTCTTTGACGAAGAGGCTGAATCCGCCCAGGATGCCGCCGTCGGCCACAATCACGCCCTCTGCGCCATCGGTCGGAATCTCCACATCGGCATTGATCGTATAGGCATGGCCGTAGAGACCGGGCGCATAACGCAGCGGCAAACGCTCCACTCCTGAACGGAAGGTGAATACTTTCTGGTCCTTGATCTTCTTGTCCAGAGGCGAGGAACGCTCCGGCAAAATCGGATAGGCGTGATTGCGTTCTGCTTCGCTGTTGAAGGCCTGTTGCAACTCCTTCACCTTCTCAGGATACTTATCGGCAAGGTTATGTGCCTGGCTGGGGTCTTCATTCAGGTTGTAAAGCTCCCAGGGTCGCACATCGAGATCCTTGTCGCTGGCGTGTTGATTGGTATACGGCTCCCAGGTGGAGTGGTAGCGGTCGCCTGCCCACCAACCATCCTTGTAGATGCCGCGATTGCCGCTGGTGGTGAAGTATTGCAGGGTATGGCGCGTCTGTGCCTTCGGGTTGTCGATGGTATACACCAGACTCTTGCCTTCCAGCGGAATCTGTTTGACGCCGTTGACTTCCTCTGGAAACTTCGCGCCAGTGATCTCATAGATGGTTGGCGCAATGTCGTTGACGTGCGAGAACTGACCGCGCACGCCGCCCGCGTCCTTGATGTGTCCCGGCCACGAAATCACCAGTGGGTCGGTGACACCGCCCAGATGCGAAGCGTCCTGCTTGGTGCCGACATAAGGCGAGTTGAGTGCCCAGGCCCACGAAGCCGCATAGTGATTCATGTACAGTTCGCTGCCCAGCAGGTCGGAGATGTCCGTCCGCTCTTCGATCGACTTGGGCTTGCCATTCACATCCGCGGCGTCGCGGCCTTCGAGACCACCCTCGGCGCTGGCGCCGTTATCGCCAAAGATCCACAGGATGACGGTGTTGTCGGCTTGACCTTCATCGCGAATCGCATCCAGCAGGCGACCAATCTCGTGATCGGTATGCTCGGCGTAACCGGCGTAGACTTCCGCTTCATGCGCCAACAACTTTTTCTGTTGCGCGGTCAGCGAATCCCATGCGGGCAATCCATCCGGGCGCGGCGTAAACTCGGCATTGGCGGGAATTACTCCAGCGGCCTTTTGCTTGTCAAAGGCTTCTTTGCGGACCGCATCCCATCCCTTGTCAAACTGACCTCTGTAGCGCTCGATCCACTGTTGCGGCACGTGGTGCGGCTCATGCGTGGCGCCGGTGGCGAAGTAGATGAAGAAGGGCTTGTCCTTGGCTACGGCATCATGCTGATGAATCCAGGTAATCGCTTCGTCGGTGATGTCCGTTGTAAAGTGATAGCCATCCTTGGGCGACTTGGAAGGCTCGACCGGCGTTGTGTCGCGATAGATGCGCGGATAGTATTGGCTGTCGGCAGCTTGATTGAATCCGTAGAAATGCTCGAAGCCAAGTCCGGTGGGCCAGCGATCAAATGGGCCTGCAGGGCTGACTTCCCACATGGGCGTGTTGTGCCACTTGCCATAGGCCGAAGTGCTGTAGCCGTTCTCCTTGAGTACTTCGGCAATGGTCGCAGCGCTCTTGGGCAGAACCGTGCTGTAGCCCGGAAATGGCGCGGACCACTCGGCGATGGAGCCGAAGCCCACCTGATGATTGTTGCGCCCGGTCAACAGAGCGGCGCGCGTCGGCGAGCAGAGCGCATTCATGTGGAAGCTGTTATAGCGCAGGCCGGCGTTGGCGACACTCTCGAAGACCGGCGTGTGAATGGGGCCGCCGTAGGCCGAGGTCGCACCGAAGCCTACGTCGTCAATCAAAATCAAAACAACATTCGGCGCGCCTGCCGGAGCCTTGGGCGGCTCAGGCCACGTGGTCGTGGGCACTTCATGAACAGGCAGCGTCGGCCAGCTCTTCTGCGGCGTAGCGCTCTGCGCGTGCGCGGAGGGCCATGCACTGAAGGCCATGGTTCCGCTCAGGATGAGTCCAATACGTTGGTTGAATTTCATTTTCTGCTCTCCAAAGATATTTTGTGTGTCAATGAGTTTGAAAGTCGTTTTTTGCTCCGTGTGATTCCGTTTGAAAACGGATCAGGGCAGTATGCGCGAAAACAACTGCCCGGAGGATTCAGGCGCAACATCGTAAAATGCCGTTACGCTTCTTTTGAAGCAGAGTCTTCGTTGAGCCTTGCGGCATGGTCGATCTCATTCTCATGGGTGTCCTTTCTAAAAGATGCGTTGCCAGGTTCAGTCCGCGTAACGGCGGGCATAGGCGGCGGCGCGTTCGGCGAGCTGAGCCTTTCGCTCAGCAGGGGTAAGTCGCGGTAGTGCGGGGTCAAGCTCGGCCACCTTGACCAGCCGGACCGATCTCACTCCTTGCGCATGAGCGTCGAGCGGCTCCGGCAGCTTCTGCCAGCGCACAAACAGCGTGCCCTCGTGCAGCCCCGTGGTATCCAGCCAGTTGGCGACGCCTGGGTCACTGGGCGCCACCACCAGAGTCAAGGTGCCGTCAGGATTTGGCTTGGCCTGCGAGAGGTTCAGCGATGCCGTATGGTGCAGGTAGTCAAGTGAGCCAAGCCAGCCACTGGCCAACTGAACAGCTAGATATTTGGCGCCGATGGGGTCGAGAGTCATAACCAGCACCTCGTCGTCCGCCAATTGGAAATGGCCAGAGGATGAGAGACCCCATCGTCCGCCCTCGCGGATTTTGGGTGAAGTCAAAGCGTTCGCCGGCCCCTGATAGAACCCCGGAGAGTTGGCGAAGCCGCCGCCTTTGGACTGAAGGATGCGGGGCGCGATCTGGCGGATGAGTGCGGCGGCCTCGCGCGCCAGCGTGGCGTCGTCGGCTGGGGCAGTGGATGCGGGACCATCGAGGAGGGTCAACTCCATTCGGTAGGGCGTCTGATGGCCCCAGTCCTGGACGGTGTCGCGGATCAGGATGAAATGGGCGTCTTGCGTGGTGGTGATGTGGTTCGCCTGCCCCACCGATGGCTCGGGGCCAATGGTCAAAGTGAAGGAACCGTCGGCTTCCGTGTGGATGTCCTCATCCACTACTTCCTGAATCACCTTGCTCCATCCGTCCTCGCCCGGCAGCCTGGGCAGAAGTTGCAGCGACTCCTGGATTGGCTGAGGTCCGGCGGGGTGAGCAGTGAGACGGTAATGATGGAGATTGTCTACCGGGAAGATGCGGAAGACGTTGTCGACATTGGGCATCAGCACCTTGCTTACGGGCACTGCAATCCCGGACCATGAGTGAGCGGGAGCCCATAGCCATTGCAGGCGGGGACGCGCTGGATCGCGATTGATGGCGTCAACCACGCCCGCATAGACAACCTCGTCAACCGCATGGGGAAGGATCGCCTTGCCTTCCGCTGTGCTTGCGTAAGCATCGGCGGCAAAGGTCCGAGTGACCGAGGCAAATTCCGCCTTTGCCGGTTGGCTGGCCAGCACACGCAAGGATTGGCTATCCAGCGCTTTTTGGTCGGCAGTGGCCAGAGGCGACTGGGCAACGACAGCAAGTGAAGCGGTCAAAATCAGGCCCGCCGTCAGTGTGAGTAGGAAACGAAGCATTATGTGAGAATCCTTTCTTGGGTTACCAGAGCGGCCGTTGTTGAAGTTGAGAGCGCCGTTCGCGAACAATCTTCTCGCGGTCTTGCGGAGTGACGGTGGGCGTATCGGATGGCAATGAGGCGCGAATCTGAGAGAAGTTGACCTTGCGAACCGCAGGCACTGGATTTGCGGAGCACTCCGTCCAGCGTCCCTGAATGGCTCCGCTGGCATAGCCTGAGGTGTCAAGCCAGTTAGGTACGCCTGGGTCTTTGGCCGAGACTACATAACGCACGATGCCATCTGCATCCACTCGCGCCTGCGAGCCATTCAGACTGCTCTGATTGTTGTACCAATCGGTTGTCTCATATAAATCATTGGTAAGAATAATGGACCAGTATGTGCAGCCCTGCGGAACCTTTGCTTCGACGATTAGTGCTTCGTCAGGTTGCAGGTCATACGCGCCCTCGTAGTAGAACTGCCCGACGAGTCCGCCCATGTGCGAAACATCAAACACTTTGAGCCGGTTGATGTATCCTTCCTTGCGCAGACCCTCTACGTGATCGACAAAGAGCAGCGCCATATACGAAATCTCATCGGTCAGAGTCTGCAATCGCTTTTGCAGGGCATCGGCTGAGGGGCGGGGCCGTTCAACCGGGCGATCTACGCGCTCAATTGAGATGCGCGGATCGCGTTCCGTCTTCCAGTCAAAAGCCACCTGCCGCAAGAGCAATTGCGATGTGTTGGGCTTGAGTTGCCACCAGTCTCCGGTGTATCCGGCAGGCCGTTCCGAGCTGAGTAAGACATCGAAATGTCCACTCGCATCGAGATGAAGAGACTTGAAATCGTAGTAGGTGGGAACCGGCAGCCTGAGGGTTGAACCCGTTGGGAGAGCACCAAAGAGTCCCACGCGCAGAATGCGCAAGGAACCGATCTCACCGCGAATGCGATAGGATCCGGCAGCATCGATTGCGGCACTGCGATAAATGGTGTCTGCATTCGGTTGACCAATATTGAAATAGAAGTTGATCGATGGCAGAAAGACGGGATGATCGACATCATCCCCCAGTGCTGCAATCGACTTGGAAGCAACAGCCTCAAGCAGCAGGCGACCGGCCTCCTGCCTCACCTGGGGATCGTTGCGCAGTCGCTCAGGGAGTCGCGAGAGAATCTGCGAGTCAAGCTGTTCGAGTTGGCTGGTCCATTGTTTCCATCCTGGAATCGAGTTGTTCTCCGCAGTCGTCAATGACTGCGCTCCTGAAGCTATCGTTGCTGAAACCAGCAGCAGACCGAGGATGAGATAGGCGTGTCTACGACGGGATTGCGGTATCATTCAGTTCTCCTGGTTGATCTTTCTAAAATGGAGGGGCTTCGATTCAACAGCGCCTATTCCGGCCTTTCGGCAAATATGAGCTTCTGTGCCGGTATGCAATTTGTGGGAATGGTCATCTTCGCTGGGTGCCAGGACGAATGCGCGCAAATGAAAATGCCCACGAACTGGATCGTGGGCACCTTGCAGAAATCATCATCACGCTCGCTTATGGAGCGGGTTGAATCAATATATTTCTGCCCGCGAAACAGTGTTTACCAGTTGGCTTGTTCCGAACTGGCTACAACACTGCGCGCTGTAAAGAATCGACATTACAGCGATTCTAGCAGAACGGACAGAGCGTCTTCCACAAGTATTTGTTGGGCTTGATCGAGCGGGTCTGTTTTCAGCGACACAGAACAGCCGCAGGAAAAGCCACTTTCCTGCTGAGACTCCTGCCACATAACGGGTTCTGGAGTTGACATACGGCGGGACGCCTTATAGCCTATATCCATGTTGATGCATCTTCAGAGGACGGCTTGCATGCTTTGTTGCTGTACGCACAAACGCGTGTGTCCTCTGGCAGGTAGAGGCTAGGCAGCAGGAGCGTCTAGTTTCAGCTAAAGAAGTTGATTAGCCCACCGCCGGAAGTCGATCTGGCGAGTGGGTTTTTTATTTATATCCTGCATCTCCAGGCTATCGCGGTGACACACCCTTACCAACCGAGTACACAGAAACACGCCTAAGGCAGAGGTGTTGCGTACTGCTTTGAGCACAGCGCGATCATCTGCTATGGGTGAAACTATCCAGTGCCTGTAGCACTCGTCGATACAAGAAACTCAGGAAGGAACCTATGCTGCAAAAGGAAGAAAACATTACTCTGGCGCCTTCAAGCGCCACGCTCATCGCTCCACTGGATGGTCTGCGCGGACTCGCCGCTCTGATTGTCATCGTCAGTCACTTCAGCAATGAAACGCTGCTATGGAATGGCCTGCTTGGCAAGGGCGCAGGGCAGACCGCCGTCATGCTGTTTTTCATTCTCAGCGGATTCCTGATGTCGTATCTGCACATCAATCAGCCATTCACTGCGGCCAATGTGAAACAGTACGCATTGCGCCGCATTGCACGAGTCTATCCGCTGTTTCTGATTGCAGCGCTGCTTCCGCTGATACTGCTGGACATTCACTTCCCCGGCGGAATTGCAATGAATACAATCACCACGTTTCCAGAGTATCTTCGGCAAATCGCACTGATCGACCGCGGCGCGCTGGTCTTCTGGACGATTCGCATCGAACTGTTGTTCTACGTGGCATTTATCGGTATCTGGATGCTGCACCGCAGCCTCAAGCGCAGTTGGGCAACGGCGGCATTGCTGCTGGCGGCGATTGGCTTTCTGCGCGCGCACAATTACAACTTCCAGATCGAGTTCTTTGCGCACGTCCACTATTTTCTCTTTGGCGTACTCTCGGCACTGGCATTGCGGCAGGGCAGCAAATTCAAGAATCCGCTGTTGGCTACTGTCAGTCTGTTGCTCTTGGCTGCTACGCCTCTCACCTATCCAATGGTTTGGGTGGCGCTATTGCATCACGCGCCGATTGCACAGAGCGATGTGCTAATGGTCTCTTGGCGCAGCGACATTGTAGCCATTTTGCTGATTACCTTGTTCAACTTCATGCTGCGTGACGGGCGCTGGCTTTCAGCCCTGTTATCGTCGCGTCCGGCGCGATGGCTCGGCAAGGTCTCGTACTCAATCTATCTGTTGCACTATTTCGTGCTTTCGGCGCTGCTTTCGCTGTTGCCAAAGACCGTGCCGATAGCCCTTCGCTTTGCTGCCTGCCTGATTCTGATACTTGTTGTTTCCGAACTCAGCAATCGATTTGTCGAGCGGCCTCTGCAGCGCTTGGTACTGTTATTGCCGCAGAGGCTTGCATGGCCACGACGCTTGCAGATTGCGCCACAAGCGGCAGACTGACCTATCTATGGTGTCAAGGAAGAGTAATCTCTGCGGCGGCCAAACCCTGTTCGCCGCAGATGGAATAGAATAGGTAGACTTTGCCCTTCTCTTCAAAGATGCCGGGATCGCGCAACTGATGCACAGGCTTGTCAATGTCTCCTGCTTTGGAGGGCGTCAACGGAAGATCGGCACATTCATAACTCGCCTGTGAGGTAAGCACGTCTACGGGCGGTCCAGCCTTCCACTCAGTCCAGTCTCTGCTCAAGTCCACTTTGGCCACCTGAATATGTTCCGGCGCATCCCCAATCGCAGAGAAGAACACATACAATGTGTTTCCTCTGCGCAGCAGGGCGGTGTGCCGGACACGTCCGGCATAAGTGGAATCCCTGAACAGATCGGTTCCCGGCTCGAACTCCGCAAAGGGATCCTTGGAGCGAAAGAGCTTACCGCTTCGAGCTACGCCGTAAAATGTATCGTGATCCTTGAAGACGCGCAGGTAGCTATGTTTGGTGATTGCCTGATGCGATGTGAAGTGCAGACCGTCGCTTGATTCGAAGGATTGCGTAAACTGTTCATAATGATTGTCGATCAACCACTGCCGCTCGCTGGCTTGATCGCCACTGGCTGCGTCCGGCCATGCCTTGCCGTTTGTCCACATGCCATGCGCCCATAGGATGATCTTCTTCTGCTGCTGATCGATGCAGATCTCAGGAGAAGCAACATGCGTGTAGAGACTGCCGTTGGGCGGATCGGGTTGAGGACGATAGAAAGCAGTGTCCTTCACATGGAGAACGCCCGGTTCATAGATCTTCCACGGTCCGGTTACAGAGTTGGCATAGGCAAGACGAATGAAGTTGCCTTTATGATTTGCGAAGTACAGGTAGTAGCGGCCAAGCGGATGATCGACCCAATCAGGCACGCGAATAATGCTCGGTCCGTTGACATTTCCGGCAAGTGTTGGCGATGAGTCCACGGTGATCAGCGGGTTTTGCGCAAACCGCGTGGCTGTGACCTGCGCAGAAAGAGCGGGCGCAATCAAAGCGATGAGTAGAAGAGTCAGAGTGCGTTTCACAAGAATACCTCCTGTTGCCGGTTGAATGCTCGGCGTTCACAGAATGACTGGCATGGAAGGACTCCAGTCAATCCCGCTTGCAACGGCTTTAGCACTGCGATTCTTCACGGAATGTCGCGACGATTGGCGCCAATTGGATGATTCACTCTTTCAGCTCATCTATCTGGAAGTTTCCGCCGCAAAGCGCAGCGAGTTATCCATGCTGCGGTAGAGAGTCTCGACAGATTCCAGCAGAGAAAAGACCTCATCTTCCAGCAGACTCAACGCTGCAAAGTCCTTCTGTTGCGCCGCAAAAAGCACGGGATGGAAGCGATCGTTGATCAGGCCCGCTTCGATGAAGTGCTTGCGGAAATTGTCAAAGACCGCGCTGTCTGAAGGCGCTTCAATGCCGCGCGTGATCAGCAGTGCGCGGGCGCTGCGAAGCGTGATGGCGTAAAGCGTCTCTTGCAGATGTTGATCTTCAGTGCGGTATTCTTCGCGCAGTTCGCGTGCGCTCTTGAGATCGACTTCAATCAGATCGAAAAGCCCGGCAGAGCATTCGCCCACGCCTTTGCCCACCAGCGAGAATGTGTTTTGCGCGCCCCAGTCGGAATAGTAGCGCGGGTCTTCGCTGTATGCGGGAATGTTGCGGAAGCGATCAGCGATGCCACGAATATCCTGGGTTCCTTCGCCATCAATATAGGCGGCAAAGGAGGGGTAGTGGTCTTTCTTCTTCAGCCATAGCTTCAGGGCTTCCTCGACGAACGCCGGAAGATCGCGAGCGCTGACACGATCGATGGGCCGCGCCAAACGCGCCTTCCCTTCGCCTATCTCCGCTCCGGCAACGATCATGTAAGCGGGGAACATCTGCTGTTCCTTGCGGCCAACATTGCCGTAAAAGCCAAGATCGGCAAGCATGTGCTGCCCGCAGGTGTTGGGGCAGCCGGAGAGGTTGAGACGAAAATCCGGAATTCTATTCAGGTCAAGAGCAGAGCTGGCCAGTTTCTCAGCGGTTGCGCCCAGCGCGCCTTTGGAGAGGCAGATGCCCAGCTTGCATGTGTCGGCTCCGGTGCAGGCGATGGAGTTGCCGATCAGGCGCGGCGCACTGGCCAGCTCCGTCAGTTCGCGCACCAGATGATAGACGTTGGGCAGATAGTTTTCAGGTATATTGCGCAGGCGCAGGTTCTGCCCGAATGTAGCGCGCACAACATAATTGCCGAAAGGCTCCAGGAATTCTGCGAGGCGAATGGCGTAGTCGTTGCGCAGATTGCCGAGGAAGACCGGAACCAGCACGGAGACCAGGCCGGGCTGCTTCTGCCTCTCGACATAACTCTCTTTCCACTGCTCGAACTCCGGCGAGTTGTCTTGCTCTGGAGCAAGTGCAGGCAGCGTGCTGGTTTGCGGAATCTCTTCAACTTCAAGAGGCGCGGGATTTTCGCCGCGCGCCTGTTGCAGAAACTCTTCGTATAACTCGACAAAACGCTCGCGGCCCAGCGTCTTCCACAAAAAACGCAGGCGCGCGGCATGGCGGTTCTTGCGATTCCCGTGCCGATCGAAGAGGCGCTTGATGGCGGTGGCGACAATGTAGACATCCTCCGCCGAAATGAATTCATGCAGCAGGTTGCCTACTTCGGGCTTGGTGCCCAAGCCACCGGCAACATACACACGAAAACCCCTTTCACCATTGCGGATCTGCGCGACAAAGCCGAGATCGTTGAACTCGGCATAGGAACTGTCTGCCGCGGAGTTGGAGAAGGCGATTTTGTACTTGCGCGGCAGCAGCCAGGAGTCAGGCTCGGCGATCAGGCGGCTGGTCAGGGCGAAGGCATACGGACTCGGGTCGAAAACTTCATCAAGGCCCACGCCCGCATCGGGCGAGACCAGCACATTGCGCACCGTGTTGCCGCCGCCGCCGCGTGCGGCCAGACCCACCAGCAGCAACGCGCGCATGACGGGCAGAATATTATCCAACGCCACATCGTGAATCTGAAATTCCTGGCGTGTGGTGATGTGAATAGCGGGATTGCCGTAGCGCGCAGAGATTTCAGCGATGGTTTGCAGTTGGCGTGGCGTGAGAGCTCCGCCTGTGGTGCGGATGCGCACCATGTATGTGCCGTCCTGGCGCTGTTCATAGCAGCCGAAGGGAACGCGCCGCACCTTCAGCGTGGCGGCATCAATCTCGCCGCTCTGGTAGCGCGCAATATAGGAGTCCAGCTCTTCGAGTTCCGCCGGCAGGTTCTCTGGAGTCTTGTAAAACATTTCGCCTCCTAGTTCGCATCCTGGCGTGAAGGGAGCATCGCCAGCGCATTGGAATAATTTGGAGTAAAAAATGAAAAACCCACTCAGGAAGATGAGCGGGCTGGAGCCTTATGAATCGGTTTGGGCCGACGCATTAAAAGGGAAAGCGACTCTCCAGATCACCGCAACAGGCATTGCAGCGACAACAACACGAGATGAAGAGGTGGCTTTGCATACGCTTCCGATTGCTTATGATGCTAGCAACCAAGCGCGGAAATGTCAACGCTATTGGCCGGTTCAGGCGCGCGTAATCTCGACACGGCTGATGGATCGTGGTATATATTGAATATCTCATTGCGCTTTTGGCGCACATGAACAAGACTATGAACGGAGGTCCTCGATGTCCAATCTATGTACAAGCCCATCCGGGATTTGCTCCGTGCGCGGCGGCCACGCCGTGCTGTCAGTCTGTTGCATGAATCTGCTGCTCGTCTGTTGTTGTCGATAGAGCGAAGTTGCAGACCGGCAGGCAGATTGCCCCGAATTCACACACACATCTAAATTCCAACTCATACACAAGGCTGCCCTACTCATCATGATTTGCGATGAGATGGACCGCATTCACGACTGACACATTCATACAGGAGTAATCGGAATCGCATGACGACCGCATTAGGCCTTCAATTGAATCAGCGCATCGGCTCGACGCCACTGTTGCGCCTGAAGCGCGTGACCGCGGGGTTGCCGGATGTGCAAGTACTAGCCAAAGCCGAGTGGGCTAATCCAGGCGGCTCCGTCAAAGACCGCGCCGCATCGAACATTGTGAACGAGGCATTGAAAGCAGGCAAGCTGGGAGCGGGTAAAACGCTGCTTGACTCGACCAGCGGCAACACCGGAATTGCCTACGCCATGCTGGGCGCTGCCTACGGGATTCCGATTACTTTGTGTATGCCATCGAATGTATCGAAAGAGCGCAAGCGGATTCTAAGCGCTTATGGCGCAACGGTCATTTACACCGATCCCGGTGAAGGATCGGATGGCGCGATTCGCAAGGCGCAGGAGATTGCGGCCGCCGAGCCGGATAAGTATTACTATGCCGATCAGTACTCTAACGATGCCAACTGGCGCGCACACTATCGCAACGGAACCGCTGACGAAATCTGGCAACAGACGGCGGGACGAGTCACACACTTTGTAGCCATTCTCGGCACCAGCGGAACCTTTGTGGGAACCTCGCGCCGACTGAAAGAGTTGAACTCGCAGATTCGTTGCATTTCGCTACAGCCCGACTCGCCCTTTCACGGCATCGAGGGAACCAAGCACATGGAGTCCTCGATTGTCCCCAAGATTTACGATGCTGGAATCGCAGACGCAGAGTTGGGCATCGAAACAGAAGCGGCCTACACGATGGCCAAGCGACTGGCGCGGGAAGAGGGATTGCTCGTAGGCGTTTCCGCGGCTGCGGCGTTGGTTGGCGCGTTGCAGGTTGCAAGAGAGGTACCTGCAGGATCGATTGTCGTCACCATCTTTCCTGACTCGGGCGACAAGTATTTGAGTGAGCATTTTTGGAGTGAGAACTCATAGTACCTCGGAGATCGTATGGCATTGAAGATACCAGAGATACTCTACAATCAACTGCGGCAGCACGGTGAATCGACCTATCCGCACGAATGTTGCGGTGTGCTGCTGGGTGAGTTGGATGAAGCTGGCGATAAGTTCGTCAGAGCTATTGCGCAGTGCGGAAACACGCGTACTGATTCGTTGGCCAATCGCTACCAGATCAGTCCCGCAGAGTTGGTGCGCATCCAGCGCGAGGCGATGCTGGCCGGTCGCGACATTGTTGGCTTCTATCATTCGCATCCCGATCATCCCGCGCGCTGGTCGGCGACTGATCTCGCTGAAGCGCACTGGACCGGTTGTTCCTATCTCATCACCAGCGTTGAACTAGGACGCGCTGTGCTGACCAACTCGTTTCTCTTGTTAGGCCATGAAGAAGAAAAGCATTTTGAGGACGAACTCCTCGACGTAATTCAGTAATCACAAAAATGTTGCAAACCAGAGCCGTTTTGAAAGGAAGAATATGTCCATCAAAGTGTTGATTCCCACGCCGCTCCGGCCCTATGCCGGAAAGCAGTCCGTCATTGAGGTAACCGCCACAACCGTCGGCGAGGCTTTGAATGATCTCGTCACGAAGCATCCCGATCTGCGCAAGCATCTCTTCTCAGAGGACGGCAAGCTGCGTACATTTGTGAATGTCTACCTGAACGATGAAGACATTCGCTATCTGAGCAAGGACGCGACCGCTGTCAAGGAAACAGACACCATCACCATCGTTCCCTCGGTTGCCGGCGGGCGATAATGCGCAACTCGCACGTGAAATGATTGCACGAACAAGATTGGAGAAATGAACTGTGGCCGAATTGATTGATGGCAGTCAGGCAACATTGAGCAATGAAGAGATTCTGCGCTACTCGCGGCACCTTATCATGCCGGAGGTGACTTTGGATGGCCAGAAGAAACTGAAGGCCGCGCGGGTGCTCTGCGTAGGCACGGGCGGACTTGGGTCGCCGCTGGCTTTGTATCTGGCGGCGGCAGGCGTGGGCACACTCGGCCTGGTGGATTTCGACGTGGTGGATTATACGAACTTGCAACGGCAAGTGCTGCATCACACCAGCGATGTAGGCCGGCTCAAGCTGGACTCTGCGATCGACAAATTGAAAGCCATCAATCCCTTTGTCGAGATAAAGCGATTCGATACCTACCTGAGCAGCCAAAATGCGCTGGACATATTCAGCGGTTTCGACATCATCGCCGACGGCACAGATAACTTCGCCACGCGCTATCTGGTCAACGATGCCTGTGTACTGAGCGGCAAGCCCAATGTCTATGCGTCGATCTTTCGCTTTGAAGGCCAGGCCAGTATCTTCGCCACTGAGGCTGGTCCCTGCTATCGCTGCCTTTATCCCGAGCCGCCGCCGCCAGGACTGGTTCCCTCTTGCGCCGAGGGTGGCGTGCTGGGCGTGCTCCCAGGGTTGCTCGGCGTGATTCAGGCAACGGAAGTCATCAAGCTGATTCTCGGCGCGGGCGAACCTTTGATTGGCCGCCTCGTGCTGGTCGATGCGCTGGCCATGCGCTTCCGCGAGTTACGCGTACGCAAGAATCCGGAGTGCCCGGTCTGCGGCGCAAATCCAACGGTCAAGGAACTGATCGATTACAACCAGTTCTGCGGCATTCGCGGCGAGGAATCAGAAACGGCAACGAGCGCAAAAATTCCGGAGATTCAGCCTGAGGAACTTAAGCGCCGTCTCGACGCGCGAGAAGATATATTCGTGCTCGATGTGCGCGAGCCGCACGAGTATCAGATTGTCAACCTCAAAGGCCGCTTGATTCCGCTTGGCGATCTGCCCACGCGCATTCATGAACTCGACTCAAGTCGCGAGATTGTGGTGCATTGCAAAAGCGGAATGCGCAGCGCCAAGGCTGTCGATTTCCTGCGCAAATCGGGCTTCAAGCGCGCAAGCAATCTGACCGGCGGCATTCTGGCTTGGGCAGATAGAATCGATCGTTCGCTGCCGAAGTATTGAGTGCGTTGCAATATCAATGGCCAGTCTTCATTTTGAGAGGCTGGCCATTTCTGTTGCTGCAGACTTACTACTAAACGAGTCCAGGATTTCGTCCTTGCCGCAACTCCCATAGCGCGACTATCCGCAATCTTCCATGAAGCGTCAAAGCACACTCAGTCACTCTTGCAATTCGAGGGAAGCTGCTCTTATAATCCACTCATGGGATTTCTGCCCACTCCATTCCGCTGTTGTCGCTAATACACCCCTGACAATCAGGCCTCTTTGTGTGCGTGCGTGAGCGCCAGCTCATTCGTGTGCGCTTCGATTTTCGGCTCTGCGCAAGAATCTGTAAAAGCGGCCATTTTTCGGTCTTTTTGAGATTTGGCCAATTTGGCTACACTCATAGGCATGAGGGAGAACGACTGGACACGGCTGCTGGGCTGGCCCGGCTACAAGGTATATCGCAGTGAAATCGATGAACCTGGCAGGCGACTCACGCTTTGGGTACGGCGCAAACGCGGCAACAAGCAACTGGTTTGTTCCGGTTGTGGACGATCGGTGAGCGCCATCGTCCAGACCTACCAGCGGGAAGTGCGCGATCTTCCCTGGTCGATTTATCACGCCACTGTGGTCGTCGAACTGCACCGAGTACGCTGCCCGGACTGTGGGGTCAAGGCGGAAAAGGTACCGCTGTTGCCGAGCAAAGCGCCCTTCAGTGAGCGCTTCGAAGATGCCGTGGGCCAGGCCTGTGAGAGCGCCGCGGCCAGCCGTGTGGGCAGGCAGTTTGGCCTGCCGGCGAGCACGGTGCGGGCTATCGATCAGCGGTATTTGCAACGCTGGTCTGAGGCGCGGCGCAAGCCGGCCCTGCGGCAGATGGGCGTGGACGAGATCTTTCTGGGCAAGAAGCAGAAGTTCATCACCGTGGTGAGCAATCTGGAGACCAGCGAGCCGCTCTGGTTCGGCGCCGAGCGCAAGAAGGAGACACTCGATGAGTTCTTTCAGAAGCATCTGAGCCCCTTTCAACGCGGCGCCGTGCGGGCCGCCTGCGTCGACATGTGGGAACCGTTCAAGCAGAGCATCACGCAGTGGCTGCCCAACTGCCGCATCATCTATGACAAATTCCACATCATGAAGCACGCCAATGCGGCGGTCGACGAGATCCGCAGAGCCGAGTTCTTCCGTAAAGGCGGACCGGCGCGGGAACTGGTCAAGGGCAAACGTTGGCTGCTGCTGACGCGCTGGCTGCATCTGACCGCGCATAAGAAGCAGCAACTCAACGAGCTGTTTGCCCTGAACCGCAGAGTCATGAAGGCCTACCTGCTGAAAGAGAGTCTGGACAGGCTCTGGACCTATCGCTATGAAGGCGCGATGTTGCGCTACTTGAACAGCTGGATCGATCAACTGCGCTGGCAGAGGCTCAAGCCCATGGAGAAACTGGCCGACATGCTCCTTCGCCATCTGGAGGGAATCCTGAACTACTGCCGGACCAAGGTTCCCTTGGGAGTGGTCGAGGCGGTCAACGGCAACATCAAAGCGCTGCTACGGCGAGGACGCGGCTACCGCAACCTCACCTACCTGCTCCTGAAAGCGCAACGCCTGGCCGCCACAAGAACCCAACTGGTCGCTTTTCAGAAAGCCGCGTAAAACGATGACTTTTACAGTTTCTCGTCAAGAGCCCGATTTTCATTGGAGGCTAATCGTACAACCCATCCACATTTTTGGAGGAGAGACGTCATGTCCTATTTACGTACTCGAAGTGCGTTTACTGCAATGTCACTGCTGTTTGCCGTGTTGATCACGCTCACGGCCACTGGCTTTTCCCAGACTTTCCGCGGCGGAATCACCGGCGCTGTTACGGATTCATCTGGCGCTGCCGTTGCCGGCGCACAGGTAATCGCAGTCGAAACCGCCACCAACACCTCGTATCAGTCGGTAAGTTCCAGCGCCGGCGAATTTGTCTTCGCAAATGTGCCGCTGGGAAGCTACACCATTACCGTGACGGCTTCCGGCTTCAAGACCATCAAGATTGAGAAAATTCCGGTCACCGCTGGATCAACCTATACGCTTCCTGTGCGCTTGTCCGTTACCTCCGCGACGGAAGTCGTTGAGGTATCAGCCAATGCTCTGGCAGTCGATCAGGATACCGATACCCAGTCGACAGTATTATCCGAGGAAGAGTTGAAGGATCTGCCGAGCAACGGACGCGATTATACGCAGTTGATCGGACAAGCGACCGGCTTTGGCGGCCTGACCACCGGCGGCGGCGGATACCTGTTCAGCATCAATGGCACCCGCTCCAACAGCGTGAACTATCAGATCGAGGGAACTGACAACAACGACTTGTGGTGGAATATCCCGGCCGTGAATCAGACGGGCGTCAACGGCATTGCTGGCGTGTTGCTGCCTGTGGATGCCATTGAGAACTACTCCTTTGTCTCCTCTGGCTCCACGGAACTGGGACGCAATCCGGGCGGCACCACGAACCTGACGATCCGTAGTGGAAGCAACCAGTTGCATGGATCGGCTTACTACTTCAACCATAACGAGGCATTTCAGGCGCGCAATCCTTTTGCCGATAACACGCCGGAGACACGCAACCAGCATGTCGGCTTTTCACTGGGCGGAGCCATTAAAAAGGACAAGTCGTTCTTCTTCCTCTCAGCGGAAAAGCAATGGTTCCTTCTGGGTGCAGCCGCCGCGACGGGGGTGGAGCCTTCGACCGCCTACCAGACCGAGGCACTTGCGCTCTTGAGCAAGAATAACGTGGCACCCGATCCGGTTTCAGCAAAACTGCTCTCCACCTTGTGGCCTGCGGATGCGCTTACCGGTGCGGCCTCTGCATCCGGCAACTATCACTCGTCCGGCAATGTGACTGGATACAGCTATAACAGCATCATCAAGCTGGATGAGAACCTTTCGAGCAAGGATCATTTGTCTGTCAATTGGTTTGCAGGCAATGGCACACAGACTGCGCCGACCGGCTCAGCGCTCCCCTGGTACTTTGAAAACGCGCCCATCCACGTACAGAATTACTCGGTGGTTTATAATCGTGTCGTCTCACCCTCCATCGCCAATCAGTTGGCGGCCGGCGTCAGCTATTTCCACCAGGTCTTTGGGGACGTCAATACCAACTTTGATCCCAATGCGCTGGGTCTGGATACTGGCTCCACGGTCGCAGGTGCGCCCTACATCAAAATCGGTCCTACATCGGGTTCCAGCGGCGGCCTCTTCTCCAGCGGCGGCAGCGGCTTTGATCCGATCGGCGTCACCAATCCATCGGGACGCACGGACGGCACCGGTCATCTGAACGACGACCTGAACTGGACGGTCGGTGCACACCAGTTGCACTTTGGCGGCGAGTACCGCCGCGAGGAGGTTTACGACTTCTATCGCAGCAATTCGCGTGGCAGCTTCTTCTTTGATGGTTCGCAGGGTCCGTGGAGCACGGATACGAGCATTACCGACGCCAATGTTGCCTACCTCGCCGACTTCCTTGCCGGCCGGCCCGACACGACCTACTCGAATATCACTTGGGGAGACCCGACGCGAACGGTCAAGATCAACACCTTCGCCCTGTATGCACAGGATTCCTGGAAGGTGCGCAAAAGGCTGAGCGTGGACTACGGCATTCGCTACGACTATGAGGGAGTGCCTTACACCGGCAAACAAGACCTTTCGATCTTCGATCCCTCGCTGACGACCGGTCTGGCGGTCGTGGGCAAGGACGTCAATAAGCTCTACAACAACTTTGTTGGCGCCTTCAGTCCCCGCGTGGGCTTTGCCTACCGGCTCGACAAGTCTGGCCAGACGGTTCTACACGGCGGTTATGGTCTCTACTACGATTCAATCTTCCTGCGCGAACTGCTGTATAACACATGGCTGAACAATGGCGGCAAATTTGGCCCGCAATTTAATCCCGCAGGCTCGAACCAGGTTGCCGCTGCTTCGGCCATCGGTGGAACCATCACGGCCAACTCGCCGGTTTTCAATAGCTATCAGCAGGCTCTGGCTGGACAGGGTACGGTATCGATCTCCACGATTGACAGCAACTTCCGTCCCTCCTACACGCAGACCTACAACCTGAACGTGCAGCATAGTTTCGCGCCAAACATTCTGGCGCAGATCGGCTATGTGGGAACCAAGGGAACACACCTGACGGGCATCTACGACATCAACCAAGCTGAAACGTCGACGCAGCGGGCAATCGACGGCAAGACTCTGCAGCAGTCGCGCCCCTATTACAGCCAGTTCAACAACTTCGGGGTCATCAATGAGCTGCGCAGCAACCTCAGTTCGAATTACAACTCGCTGCAAGCCACGCTGAATCTGGTCCACTACCACGGGTTGACTTCGCAGCTCGGCTACACATGGTCCCATGCCCTGGACTACGAGACTGGCCTGTTACCCTATCTGCCGCAGGATTCAAAAAATGAGCGCGCCGAGTATGGCAACTCCGATTATGACGTGCGCCACGGCCTCTCCGGCTTCCTGAGCTATACCCTGCCCGGTTTGGACGAGTACAAGCGACTTACCAAGGGCTGGGAGATCAACACCGGCTTCAACTTCCACGGCGGCGTTCCTTTCACGGTAGCCTCCAGCAGCAATCCCAGCGGCAACGGCGAAGGTAGCGACCGCGCGCAGTTGCAGGTTGCCAATCCATTTGCGGGAGTCAGCCACGCAATCGTTACCGATAGCCACGGCAATAAGTACGTCCAATGGTTCAGTTCCACTGCCTTCAAAGACGCCGCCAACGGAACCTATGCGACCACTCGCCGCAATCAGTTCTCCAACCCCGGCTATTACAACTTCGATCTGGCGGTGCAGAAGACTACTCCGATCACCCAGGTGGTCAATCTCCAGCTTCGCGCAGAGATATTCAACGCATTCAACCACAACAACCTCTCTCCGCTCGGAATTTTGTCTGATGCCTCAGAGGGAGGAACCATCGGCTCGACGGTTGGCGTGGCTATCGGCAACCCCGGCATCGGACCGGGCGAGCCGGTCAATGCGCAATTTGCTGTGAAGATCACCTTCTGAGTTTTACAGCCTAAACCTTGACTTCATGCGGATGGCCTTGCTGTCGAAAAAGGCCATCCTGCTGAAGTCAGGCCACATCGTGAGGCACCGCATCTATCGGCGCTGCGTCATTCTGTGGCAAGCTGATAGTGACAGCGCATCAGCGCATGAAGGGATTTCGAGTGCGAGTCAGTCATAAAGCGGCGCAGTTTACCGAGTCGGTCATTCGCGAGATGACGCGACAGGCCATTCAGCACAACGCAGTGAATCTGGCCCAGGGATTTCCGGATTTCTCCGCGCCGGAAGCCATCAAGCTTGCCGCGCAGCAAGCTGTCGGCGCTGACATCAATCAATACGCCATTACTTGGGGCGCGCAGAACTTTCGCCGCGCCATTGCGGCAAAGTTTGCCGCGTGGCAGAAGATTGAAATTGATCCGGAGCGCGAAATCACAGTCTGCTGCGGCTCAACCGAAGCCATGATCGCGACCCTGCTAGCGCTGGTCGATCCCGGCGATGAGGTCGTTGTCTTCGAGCCGTTCTATGAAAACTACGGACCCGACGCCATCCTCTCCGGCGCCACACCGCGCTATGTAACGCTTCACCCACCAGTGGATGAAGACGGCGAGTGGAGTTTTTACCCAGCCGCTTTGCGCGCGGCGTTCAACAACAAGACGCGCGCTATCATTCTCAACACGCCCCACAATCCCACCGGCAAGGTCTTCACGCGGGACGAACTGGAATTGATTCGCGACCTCTGCGTCGAGTTCGATGTTCTGGCCATCACCGACGAGATCTATGAGCACATACTTTACGATGGCGCTGAACACATCTCTATTGCCACCATCGAAGGAATGCGCGAGCGCACAGTGACCATCAACAGCCTGTCGAAGAGTTATAGCGTCACCGGTTGGCGAGTGGGCTGGGCCATCGCCCCACCTGCGCTGACCGCTGCCATCCGCAAGGTGCATGACTTTCTCACCGTGGGTGCTGCGGCTCCCTTGCAGGCTGCCGGCGCGGCTGCGCTGGAGTTGCCCAACAGCTACTATGTGGAACTGGCTGCGAAATACAGCGAGCGCCGCGATCTGCTGCTCGGCGCATTGCGTACATCAGGATTCAAGGCCTTCAAGCCCAGCGGCGCTTACTACATCATGACCGACATCTCCGAATTCACGTTTGAAGACGACCGTGCATTCGCCACTCGTCTGGTGAAAGAGATCGGCATTGCGACGGTTCCTGGGTCGAGCTTCTATAGTCTTCCCGGCGGCGGCGCGCACCAGATTCGCTTTGCCTTCTGCAAGCAACAGCAGACGCTTGATCGCGCAATAGACAATCTCCAGAAACTCCATTCAGGACAAAGCCGATGAGTACAAAAGAGCGGGATTCTATTCTGCAAGGAATCCACGTTGTGGACGGTGGCATGGCCACGGAACTTGAGTATCTTGGGGCCAAGATCGATGGACCGCTTTGGTCGGCACACGTTTTGGAGGACGCGCCGGAGAAAATCATTGCCGTGCATCGTGCTTACATCGAGGCCGGAGCGCAATGCATTCTGACCTCCAGCTATCAGGTATCGCGAATGGGCTACGCGGAGTATGGTTTGGCCGCTGAGCGAGCCGATGCAGCGCTGCTTCGCTCGATCGAATTGGCGCGCGCGGCTTGCGCGGAATTTCCAGAGCGCCGAGTAGTGGTGGCCGCATCGCTGGGACCGTATGGCGCTGCGCTGCACAATGGATCGGAGTATCACGGGAACTACGGTTGCAGTTTTGCCGATATGGTTAACTTCCATCGCGAGCGCATTCGCGTTCTTGCGGAGGCAAGCGCAGGGAGGAGCGTTCCCGATTTACTTGCATTCGAAACGCTGCCCTCGCTCGATGAGGCGTTGGCCATCGGCGAGGCGCTGACGCCGTGGCCTGAGTTGGCGGCATGGTTCTGTTTTACCTGCAAGGATGACCGGCATGTTGCGCATGGCGAGTTGCTCGGCGAGTGCGCCGCAGAGGTTGCGCGCTTTCCGCAGACGGTGGCCATTGGATTGAATTGCACGCATCCAGCGCTCATACCAAGCCTGATCGGCGAATTGCGCCGCGCATCCAATCAACTGGTCGTGGTGTATCCGAACTCCGGCGAAGAGTGGGACGCCGTGGGCCGTTGCTGGACAGGCAAAGGTGATCCGGTCAGCTATGGAGCCAAAGCTGCCGAGTGGTTTGATGCCGGCGCGCAGATCGTAGGAGGCTGCTGCCGGACGCGCCCCGCGCACATCCGGCAAGTGGTGGAAGCGGCGGAACGGCAATGCGAATTGAATGCTTGACACACGGTCAATCCGGCTTTAATCTACGAAGAACTGATTGGGTTGAAATGCTGGCATTCAGCGCTTCAAATTCAACGGAACTACTTGGAGTGATTATGTTTTTTGCATCTCGAATGTCGATGGCCATGCGCAACCCAGGCGGTTGCAGGCCAGATTCGAGACTCTGAGTTCACTCACTCAATCTCCTAACTGGCGGCCGCCTGGGACACCCTGGGCGGCCTAATTGTTTTTGGACATTCTTTCACAAGATGCAAAGGAGATTGCGTTGAACACTCAAGACCTGCATGACTCGACAGTTGCAATTCACGGCGGACGATCACTGGATTCTCACGCCAGTTCCATTCTCTTCCCGCTTTATCAGACCAGCACATTCGTCCACGATGCCGTTGGCGTTGACAAAGGATTCAGCTACTCACGTGTCTCGAATCCAACCGTCGATGCATTGGAAAAGGCCATCGGCGCGCTGGAGGGAACGCCCCCGGCCGTCTGCTTTCGCACGGGCATGGCCGCCATCACAACGCTCTTTTTGTCTGTGCTGAAATCGGGCGATCACGTTGTCCTCTCCGACGTTGTTTACGGCGGAACGATGCGCCTGTTCCGCGAGGTTTTTGATCATCTTGGAATTTCCGCGACGTTTGTGGATAGTTCCGATGCGAACAACGTGGAAGCCGCCATCACGCCCGCGACGCGCATGATCTTCATCGAGACGCCTGGCAATCCAACACTGAAGCTGACGGACATTAAAGCCGTTGCGCTGATCGCAAAGCGGCATTCGATTTTGCTTGCAGTTGACAACACTTTCCTGACTCCGATTCTTCAGAAGCCGCTCGAACTCGGCGCAGATATTTCCGTGCTCTCGACGACCAAGTACATTGATGGCCACAACGCTACCGTAGGTGGATCGCTGGCCACGCGCGACGAGAATCTACTGGAGCGTCTGCGCCTGATCCGTAAAACTATTGGCACGACACAAGCGCCATTCGAGGCATGGCTGACACTGCAAGGGATGAAGACTCTGCCGGTGCGTCTCCGACTGCACTGCGAGGGAGCAGCGCGCATCGCAAGCTGGCTTGAGGCTCACCCGTCGGTCGAGCGCGTTTACTATCCGGGATTGGATTCGTTCCCGCAGAAGGCCTTGGCCGAGAATCAGCAACGCGCTTTCGGTGCCATGATTGCCTTCGAACTGAAGGCCGGAAATGAAGCGGCCATCCGGGCATTGAGCAGTGTCAAGCTCTGTTCGCGTGCGGAAAGCCTGGGCGGGCTGGAGACGCTGATCACGCATCCCTCTTCAACGACGCACGCGGATCTTGATCCAGAATTGCGGCGCGGACTGGGTATTTCCGATGGTCTCATCCGGCTTTCTGTCGGGCTGGAGGCCGCGGAAGACATTATCGCCGACCTTGAACAGGCGCTTGCCGACGCGCATTGAGCCACTCAACAATCAGAAAATGGGGTGGTTGAAAGAAATGGGGCTTGCCAGATGGATGGGGCTATGGTACATTTCAACCATGAGCTTGATTAGCCCCATGACCGCTACGATGTGTTGTTGTACAGCGATGTGCTGTACGCAATTGCATTCTGGCGCGAGGAAATGGTTGAGCTAAAGAGAGTTACAAGCTGCCGCCTCCATGAGATCCACCGCCAGAGTTCGAACTGGCAGGTGGATTTTTTATTTGGACTTGAGGCGAATGCAGCAGTCAGGGCGTCCGCCGAAACCGATTCAAGGTGAGGAAATCATGGGCGTTGCTGAGATTCGCGTTGAAGAACTGAAACAGCGGCTGGATGCGGGCGAAAATCTATTTCTGCTCGACGTGCGCGATGAATACGAATATGAAATCTCCAATATCGGCGGGCAACTGATTCCGCTTCCCGAACTGGCCAAGCGAGTGAATGAACTCGACGCGAGCTTGAATATCGTGACGGTTTGCAAGATGGGGCCGCGCGGCGTGAAGGCGGCGCAGGTATTGCATAAAGCTGGTTTCTCCCACGTCTGGAACCTGACCGGCGGCATTCATGCCTGGTCGGATCGCGTGGATAGAAGCGTTCAGAAGTACTAGAGATTATTTTTCAAGCGCCGGTGGCGAAGCGGTCAACGCGCAGGTCTGCAAAACCTGTATTCGCGGGTTCAATTCCCGCCCGGCGCTCCAAGGTTTTCTATTGGACTTTTCGATGATCCAATTGATGCTCAATCTCGCTCATCAGTCACCGTATGCCGCCCGGCATATGATGTGTTGCTCTTGTCGCCACTAGTAGCAGTACCTCTTTCTGACTGAGAATTATTTTTCATTCCGCCTACCAAGATAACTGTATGTGTCTCCCGCATGAGAGGGAACGCACGCTGTCTCTTGATCTCCTGTCGGAGCGGATTCCATCGCTTTGACCAATTCAACCTGATTGCCAACAAGGAGGAAATACCGATGCGCATTTTTTCAAATTTCACATCTTCGACCATCCTCAATGGCGGGTTTGCAGTGCTGTTGCTGCTTCTCTCGCTTTCATTTGCAACCGCCGCGCAGGCGCAGAGCCTGGGCTATGAAGGTCCGACGGGCATTTTTGTAACGCCGTTGGCCGCAACCGCCGCCTCTCCGGCCAATGGCGCCGGGCATCCGGTCATTGCCTATCACGTCCTCGCCGGAGGGCCAGTGATCGGCACCTGGAACACGGTCTCTATCACCGAAGGCTTTGCCAAGCGCTTCGAGGTTGGCTATACGCGAGAAGATCATGCGGCAGGCAATACGGCAGGGCTGAGCCCGTTGTGGACCGATGGGCTGAATATCTTCCACGGCAAAGCCAATCTGGTGCCCGAAAACGCCGGTAAAACCAAGTGGGTTCCTGCCATCTCCGTGGGCGGCATCGTGCGGACCAATGACAGCAACGTATTCGACGGGGCCAACGGACAATCCAAGACCAACGGCGACATTTATGTTGTGGCGACCAAGGTCGTCACGCAAATTGAAAAGAAGGTTCCCATTCTGCTCAACGCTGGCGTGCGCGGCACCAATTCGTCGCTGTGGGGTTTGGGCGGCAACGCTCCAGATTTTTCCGCGCAGGCTTTTGGCGCGGTCGCATTTGTCTTCACTGGCCCTGGCAAGAGCGCGATCATCCTGGCCTCCGAGGCCGCGCAGCAGCCGCAGACGATCAAAACAACTTCAGCTTCCGGTGTCAGTAGCGGAGTCTTCGACATTCCTACTTCAATTGATTACGCCGTGCGTGTCGTTCCTTCGCCCAAACACAAGCTCAACATCGACTTCGGGATATTGCAGGCAGCGGGCAGAATCGCTCCTGGAGCAGACCTGAAGGCCCGTGCCCGTGCAGCGTTTGGAATCTCGTACGGGTTTTAATCTCATTTCAGCAGACAGTGGTCAGTCTAGTGTATTTTCAGTTTCCCGATGCGGGAATCGCTGGCTGACTATTGTCCGCTGCATTGATCAATCCAGTACATTCCCGGATTCCCTTTGCCAAGCGAAGCCGCATCCACTAGAATCTGCTTGTATTTGATACAGAAGGAGGCAACCCGTGCCAGAAGAAGTTAGCCGCGTTTCGTTGCGCGAAGAAGCTGCATTTCAACTTGCAAATGTAACCAAGACCGCTCCTCAGTTTGGAGCCATCACGCCGCGCTGGCTGGTCCGCTTCCTGGATTGGAAGCCGCTGGAGGCGGGCACCTTCCGCGTGAACAAAGTGAACGAGAGCAAGGTGATCGAGTCTCTCTGCGCACATGAAGACGAGTCGCCGCTGCCGACCACATTCGTTGATTATCAGGATGCTCCGCGCGAATATCGCCTGGGCAGCATCAATGCTGTACTCAATGTGCATACCCGCGTCTCCGACCTGCTCAGCAATCCCTACGATCAGGTGCGCGAGCAACTGCGCATTCTTATCGAGAGCGTGAAGGAAAAGCAGGAGAGCGAACTCGTCAACAATGCCGACTACGGCCTGCTGAACAATGTTCCCGACGCGCAGAAGATCAAGACGCGCAAAGGCGTGCCGACGCCGGACGATCTGGATGAGCTGCTGGTGAAGGTGTGGAAGGAGCCATCCTTCTTCCTTGCGCCTCCGCGCGCCATTGCCGCCTTTGGGCGCGAATGCACGCGCCGCGGCGTGCCTCCTCCGACGGTCACTTTGTTTGGCACGCCCTTTCTCACCTGGCGCGGCGTTCCGCTGATTCCCTCGGACAAGATCGCCATTCGCGGCAAGGATCTGACGACGAAGATTCTGCTGGTGCGCGTGGGCGAGAAGAAGCAAGGCGTCGTGGGTCTCTTCCAGCCCGGATTGCCCGGTGAGCAGAGTCCAGGATTGTCGGTGCGCTTCATGGGCATCGATCAGCGCTCGCTGGCCTCGTATCTTGTCTCGCTGTACTGCTCGGCAGCCGTGCTGACCGACGATGCAATTGCCCTGCTCGAAGATGTGAACGTGGGTCAATACCATGAGTACAAGTAGCCAGACTCTGCCTTCGACCATGCCTCCGGAGATTGCAAGCTGGCCTGCGGGTTTGCCGGGGAGCGAAATTCTCGCTCCCGGCCTTCCTTCTCCGGCAGAGTTGGCGCGGTTGGCCAACGCGATCTTTAACGCACTGCCGGAGGAAGCACAATCTCCTGCAGCAACTGCCGCAGCTGCTGTGTTGCCGTCCAACTCGGCACAGGCCGGCAATCCCTATGCGGTCGTGCCCAGCCCCACTGCGCCTGCCATTCCCGGCGCGACGGGAATTCTGGTCGATGCCCAGCGGGATCTGCAGCCCGTCGGCTTTGTCTCTGTGCCTGATCGCAACATCGCGCCCGATCTTCGTTCGACGAGTGCTGCGCCGGAGCTGCCTGCCCGGCCTGTTGTTCCCGGGGGCAGTGTCAATCCCGCCGCTACTTCGTCGTTTGGATTTTTGCAGGATACGCGTCCGATTTTCGCTCAACCGGAAGCGCAACCGGCTGTTGCGGATGCTCCAGAAACTTCTGTGCCGAGCGACAATGGCTATGCGGCGATTCCCACATCGCTGCTTCTCGATCTTTCTCTCGCGCAACCTCCTGCTCCGGCAATTCCCGGTGCTTTGAGTGTGGGTGATTCTTCTGCGATTCCTGCTTTCTCGTTTCTTGAGGACGCGCGTCCCATCTTTTCGACTCCGCCGTCTATTCCCGGCCCTGTTCCCGCTTCGCCGCAAACGGTTGGAGCGCAGGGCACTGCTCCGCGCGACTTGAATTCGCCGCAACTTCCTGGAACTGTCGCTCATGCGCCAGACTACAAAGCGCCTGCCTCTTACGATCCGCAAAGCAAGCCTCGCTCCATCGAGTCGTTCAGCGGCGTGCCCGTGGTCGTTCCGGCTGAAGGGCAATCGGAAGTTCCCAGCGGCCTCGGTCTTTCGTCGTATTCCTTCGACGTGGAAACCGTTCGCCGCGATTTCCCGATTCTCAACGAGCGTGTCAACGGCCGTCCGCTGATCTGGCTTGACAATGGAGCCACAACACAGAAACCGCAGTCGGTCATTGATCGACTGACCTACTTCTACGAGCACGAAAACTCCAATGTGCATCGCGCCGCGCATGAGCTGGCCGCGCGCTCGACCGATGCGTACGAATCCGCGCGCGAGAAGACGCGCCGCTTCTTGAATGCCGGCGCCACGCGCGAGATTGTCTTTGTGCGCGGAGCTACCGAAGCGATCAACTTGGTCGCGCAGAGCTGGGGTCGGCAGAACATTCAGAAGGACGACGAGATTGTCGTCACCTGGATGGAGCATCACGCCAACATCGTTCCCTGGCAGATGCTGTGCGCGGAAAAAGGCGCGCGGCTGCGCGTTGCGCCGGTCGATGACTCCGGGCAAGTGCTGCTTGATGAGTATGAGAAGCTGCTGGGTCCGAAGACGCGTCTGGTTTCGATCACGCACGTCTCCAATGCGTTGGGCACGATCTTGCCGGTGCAGGAGATGACCGAGGCCGCTCACCGTCACGGCGCGCGTGTGCTGGTCGATGGGGCGCAGGCGGTCTCGCACATGCGCGTCGATGTGCAATCGATCGGCTGCGACTTCTATGTCTTCAGCGGCCACAAGGTCTTTGCGCCGACCGGCATTGGCGTTGTGTATGGCAGATCCGAAGTGCTGGATCAGATGCCCCCGTGGCAGGGCGGCGGCAACATGATCCAGGACGTGACCTTCGAGAAGACGCTTTACCAGCCGCCTCCGCAGCGTTTTGAAGCCGGCACGGGCAACATCGCCGATGCTGTCGGACTCGGCGCGGCGATTGATTATCTGGATCGCGTCGGCATCGCCAACGTCTCGCGCCACGAGCATATGCTCTTAACGTATGCGACTGCCGCGCTGCTGAAGATTCCCGGCCTGCGCATCATCGGCACAGCGAAAGAGAAAGCCAGCGTGATTTCTTTTGTGATGGATGGCTTGCGCACGGAAGAGATCGGCGATTACCTCAACCGCAAAGGCATCGCGGTGCGCGGTGGCCATCACTGCGCACAGCCGATCCTGCGCCGCTTCGGTTTGGAGAGCACGGTGCGCGCGACGTTCGCTCTTTACAATACCTGCGAAGAAGTGGACGCGCTGGTTGCTGCGTTATGGGATCTTCGCCAGGGACGCAGCGCCGGACTCGCTTAACCGCTAGTACAACCACAACGATAAAGGCCAGACTCCGCAAAGAGTCTGGCTTTTCTACTTGTGCGAACCTGCGACGATTCAATACTTCGGATCTCAGATGTCACATAGGGACCGTGCTTTTGCTGGACCATGGAGACGAAATATAGATGGCGGAGGCGTCTTTCATTCGCCGGGATTCAACACCGTAAATCCGCCCGAGTGGCTGATATATATCCGATGAAAGATTGATGCCGGCAGCAGGCCTACCGCATCGAATGCAACCCCACGACGGGATTTCACCACATCCAGATCGTTGACTGTTGTCGTGCACACTTTTATCGCGGTGTGAGAGTGGATCGCGGTTCCATTCGGTCCGCTGCTAAATGCCATGGAACCAGCCCAAGGCTGGGATGAGACAGAGCCAGATCGTGCAGGGAACAATTCCGGCATCTTTGCGCCTGTATCCAACTGCAATTGCGCCTTGCCGTTGCTTACATCCATGAACTCTGCATCCAGCAACAAGCGGTTGGTGGTCAGCGCGCCATGATAGCTGCCGATCGTCTCGAATCGACATCGATCCCCAGCGGGAACATCTCCGCCAAAACGCAGCGTGCGCTCCTTGTAGTCGATGAGAAAGTCGAAGTTCGAAAGAAAATCCTCTCCTAGCACTCCGCGAATGCCAGGAGCTTTGAGCTTCACCTGGTCCAGCCGATCGATCACGGCTCCAAGTTCTGAGATTTCGGAACGGCCTACCCGCACGGCATTCAGACGCACCAATTGATCCTGTCTCACGTCTGAAACCGTAGTCAGAGAGGCCTTGCCAATGACTGGAAGCTGCAACCGCCGCGCAAGAGCGGGATCGATCACAGTATGCGTAGCGCCTGTATCTAGAAGAAAATTAAAAGGGCCTGCATCATTGAGCATGGCCTGAACGATAATCAGGTAACCGTCGCGTAATTTGAACTTTATGATATTACTGGATTGCTTTCCTTGCGCCGCCAAGTCCGCAGGCATCGCAAACAGGAGCAAGAGGGAAATCAGCCAAGCAGGCCGACATCGGTCTGGCCAGCAACATCGAACGGGCAGGAGACGGGCCGTCTGCATGATCCCCTTCTCATCGGCAACGCGCTCTAATCCTTGAGCGTTCACCACCCAAAGAATGTACTCCATGTCATGGAATATTGTCTACAGATGGAAATGTAGCTGCCATTCTGTATTGCGTTCTGTGTTTCTGATCACGCCATTTGCTCCAGAATGCCGTTGAGGCACTGCATTTCATTCTTCAAAATATGTTGCGCCCGCCCGGCAGATCAAGATGCCGGACGGGCGCGGTTTGTTGTTCATTCGATAAGCGTCACTTGACTACTTCGATCTTGTCGATCAGAGACACCCGAAGCACACGATTGGTACACGTAATCGGCATGTGACCAAAACTACCGGTTCTCAGCGGCCTTGGTTACATCTTTCAAGGCATCGGCAAATGACTTGCCGTCTTTGGTGTGGTGAATACGGCCATTGAACACATCGTCAAACGTGATGTAGGGATACAGATGATGGGATTTGGCCTGCTCTTCGAACTCAGCCTTCAACGCTTCCAGCTTCTCTGGATATTTTTTGGCCAGATCGATGCGCTCGGTGGGGTCGTCATTCAGGTTGTAAAGTTCCCAGGCACTTTCATCCAGTGGCTGTGTGCTTGGCCCAAGACCATTGAGAAAGCTGTTCGGGTAGGCCAATTCAGCCTTCCACCCATTGTCGTAAATCGACCGCGCGCCGAAGATGTAGTAATACTGCAGCGTGTGGCGGGTGGCCGCCTTGGCATCGTCGATCGAGTAAGCCAAGGAAGTTCCCTCAATGGGCTGCTGCTTGATGCCCCTGATCTGCTCGGGAGCCTTGATGCCCACCAGATCGAGAGTGGTAGGAAGAAGATCGATGACGTGGCTGTACTGGGTGCGAATGCCGCCCTTGTCCTTGATTCCTTTCGGCCAATAGGCGATAAGCGGATTGTGCGTGCCGCCTTCGCTGTTCGCATCTGCTTTCCAGTACTTGAACGGAGTGTCGGCCGCTTGCGCCCAGCCCAGCGGATAATTTCCCCAACTGGCGGCGGGCGTGCCGATCTCGTCAATCTTTTTCAGGTTGTATTGGATATGTTCTTGCGCCGACACAGGCTTTCCAAACAAAGGGAGATCGATCTCCCCGTTCAGCGTGCCTTCTTTGCTGGCGCCGTTGTCGCCGATGGAGATGAAGATCAGCGTGTTGTCGAGCTGTCCAGTCTCCTTCAGGTGATTGACCAGGCGGCCAACTTCAAAGTCAGTGTAAGTCAAGTAGCCTGCGTACACTTCCATGAAGCGAGCGTAAAGCTTTTGCTCGTCCGGCGTCAGCTTGTCCCAGGCCTCGATGTTCGGATTGCGATCAGGAAGGATCGCATTGGCAGGGATCACGCCGAGTTTCTTCTGCCGCTCAAATACTTCCTCGCGATACGCATCCCAGCCCTTGTCGAATTTGCCCTTGTATTGATCGCTCCAGTATTTGTCTACTTGGTGCGGAGCATGAGTGGCGCCGGGAGCGTAATAGAGGAAGAACGGCTTGTCCGGCGCGGCTTTCTTCTGACGATCAATATAGCTGATCGCCTTATCGGTGATTTGATCGCTGAGGTGGCGGCCATCGGTGCGGACGTGCGCCTGATCTTCCACCAGGTCCGGCTTGTATTGATCGGTTTGCGAGCCGAGAAAACCGAAGAAGTGATCGAATCCTTTTCCGGTCGGCCAGCGATCAAATGGGCCTGCGTCGGTGGCATCTTCGTCTGGCGTCACGCCATATTTCCCAACCGCAAAAGTGTTGTAGCCGTTGTCGCGCAGAATCTCGGCAATGGTGCCGGCCGTGGAAGGTACGCGGCCATCCCAGCCGGGAAATCCGGCAGACATGATCGTGTGTGAAAATCCAGACTCATGCACAGATGCGCTGTTACGGCCCGTCAGCAGAGCTGCGCGGGTTGGGGCGCAGACCGCGGTAGTATGAAAGTTTGTATAGCGTAGGCCATTGTTGGCCAGGGTGTCAAAGGTGGGCGTGTTGATCAGCCCACCGAATGTGCCAGCCGCGCCGTAGCCGACATCGTCGATCAGAATCCAGACCACGTTTGGCGCGCCGGCAGGTGCTTTCACCGGTTCCGGCCACCACTCTTTCGACTCAGCGAGAGTTCTGCCAACGACTCCCTGATAGGGCTGAGCCGATTGCGCATGTAGCGGAAGACTGGCCCCCGCCGCAAGGATGAGCGTTGAGGTCAACGCATTCAATACGCATTTCTCGTTCATAAATCTCCTGTTGGTCAAAGTCGTTCAAGGATGACTTTGGTGGTTTGTTGCCTAACGAATTCGGCAGCCAGTCCACAGTTAGAAGCGAACTGGCTGCGATCAAAAACATCCTGCCAACACTACTTGCTGCTGCTGCTCTGCGCGGCTTGTTCTTTTTGCCGGTCAAGATACCACTGGGGCAAGTAGGTGTGGTGAGTGCTTTTGATGTCGTCGAAGGTGAGGTAAGGAGCGAGGTGATGCGACTTGGCCTGCTCTTCAAACTCAGCCTTCAGTTGCTCCAGCTTCTCCGGATACTTCTTGGCCAGATCAATGCGCTCGGTTGGATCGTCGTTCAGGTTGTACAACTCCCACGTGCTTTCATCAAGGGGAGGATTCACGACTGTGTTCTTGGTGAGAATGTCGTTGGGATACGCCAGTTCAGCCTTCCATCCGTTGTCGTAGATCGAACGCGAACCGAAGATGTAGTAGTACTGCAGCGTGTGACGCGTGGGCGCCTTGGCATCGTCAATCGAGTAGGCCAGAGAGGTTCCTTCAATCGGCTGCTGCTTAATGCCGCGAATCTCTTCAGGAGCCTTTACGCCAACCAGATCCAGGGTGGTGGGAAGAAGATCGATCACATGGCTGTACTGAGTGCGAATGCCGCCCTTTTCCTTGATGCCCTTTGGCCAATAGACAATAAGCGGATTGTGCGTTCCGCCTTCGCTGTTGGCATCGGACTTCCAGTAGCGGAAGGGCGTATTGGCGGCCTGCGCCCAGCCCAGAGGATAGTTGCCATTCTTGGAATCAGGCGTACCGATCTTGTCGATGTTGGTCAGGTTATAGGCGACTCGATCCTCATCGGAAACCAGCTTGCCGCGGTAGGATTTGTCGATGACGCCCTCCTGCGATCCTTCCTTGCTGGCGCCGTTGTCGCCAATGGAGATGAGGATCAGCGTGTTGTCGAGCTGTCCAATCTCCTTCAGGTGATTGACCAGGCGGCCGACCTCAAAGTCCGTATAGGTCAGGTAACCTGCATAGACTTCAAAGAAGCGCGCATAGAGCTTCTTCTCGTCCGGCGTCAGCGCGTCCCAGGCCTTGACGGTATCGTTGCGTTCGGGAAGAATCGCATTGGCGGGAATCACGCCGAGTTTCTTCTGCCGCTCGAAGACTTCCTGACGAAAAGCATCCCAGCCCTTGTCGAACTTGCCCTTGTATTGATCGCTCCAATACTTATCCACTTGATGAGGAGCGTGCGTGGCGCCCGGCGCGTAGTAAAGGAAGAAGGGCTTGTCCGGCGCGGCCTTCTTCTGGCGGTCAATAAACGAGATAGCCTTGTCGGTGATCTGGTCGCTCAAGTGGCGACCATCGGGGGTTACGTGCGCTTGATCTTCCACCAAGTCCGGCTTGTATTGATCGGTCTGCGAACCGAGGAATCCGAAGAAGTGATCGAAGCCCTTGCCGGTTGGCCAGCGATCGAATGGGCCCGCGTCGGTTGCATCTTCGTCCGGCGTAATACCATATTTGCCCACCGCAAAAGTGTTGTATCCGTTCTCACGCAGTATCTCGGCGATGGTGCCGGCGGTGGCAGGCACGCGGCCATCCCAGCCGGGGAAACCGGCCGATGCGGTGATGTGCGAGAAGCCCGATTCATGCACGGACGCGCTATTGCGACCGGTCAGCAGCGCGGAGCGCGTGGGAGCGGAGATAGCGCATGTATGGAAGTTCGTATAGCGCAAACCATTGTTGGCCAGAGTGTCGAAGGTGGGTGTTTGGATCACCCCGCCGAAGGTGCTCGCAGCACCATAGCCCACATCATCGATCAGTATCCAAACTACGTTGGGAGCGCCGACTGGAGCTTTTACAGGCTCCGGCCACCATTCTTTTGACTCGGCAAGGGTTCTGCCAACGACGCCCTGGTACGGTTGTTGTGACGATTGCGCATGCAGCGGGAGAGTAGCCCCGGCCGCAAGTATCAGCGTTGATGTCAACGCATTCAATACGCTTTTCTCGTTCATAATTCTCCTGATGGTTAAAGGTATGCTGAGTTGATTCGGCGACCTGATGCCTGGCGAATTATGCAGTCGGTCCACGGCTTGCGTGAACTGACTGCAATTGGAACAAACCGAGTTGACAACGCTACTTGCTGTCCTTGCTCTGCGCCTTTTGCCGATCAATTTGCCACCGGTCAACATACTCCTTGGGCAGGTAGGTGTGGTGAAGGCGTCCCCCAAACAAATCATCCCAGGTGATGTAGGGATAGAGATGATGCGACTTGGCCTGCTCTTCGTATTCAGCCTTCAATTGCGCCAGCTTCTCAGGATTCTTTTTGGCCAGATCGATGCGTTCAGTCGGATCGTCGTTCAGGTTGTAGAGTTCCCAGGCATTTTCATCAAAGGGCCTATTGGTTGGCTTGCCGAAGTTGAAGTCATTCGGATAGGCCAGTTCGGCCTTCCATCCGTTGTCGTAGATCGAGCGGGAACCGAAGATGTAGTAGTACTGCAGAGTGTGACGGGTGGGCGCTTTGGCGTCGTCGATCGAGTAGGCCAAAGAGGTTCCTTCAATCGGCTGCTGCTTGATGCCGCGAATCTCTTCAGGAGCCTTCAGGCCAACCAGATCAAGCGTCGTCGGCAGAAGGTCAATCACATGGCCGTACTGGGTGCGAATGCCGCCCTTCTCCTTGATGCCCTTGGGCCAATAGACAATGAGCGGATTATGCGTGCCACCTTCGCTGTTCGCGTCCTGCTTCCAATACTTGAAAGGCGTATTGGCGGCCTGCGCCCAACCCAACGGATAATTGCCTCCCGCAGCCGACGGTGTGCCGATCCTGTCGATATTGGCCAGATTGTAGGCAATATTCTCCGCTTCATTGAAGGTTTTGCTCCAGGGATCGCGGTCAATATCTCCGTTCAACGTGCCTTCCTTGCTGGCGCCGTTGTCGCCGATGGAGATGAAGATCAGCGTGTTATCGAGCTGTCCAATTTCCTTCAGGTGATTCACCAGGCGGCCGATCTCGAAGTCCGTGTAAGTCAGATAGCCTGCATAGACTTCAAAGAAGCGCGCATAGAGCTTTTGCTCATCTGGCGTCAGCTTGTCCCAGGCCTTGATGTCGGGATTGCGATCGGGCAGCACCGCATTGGCTGGAATCACGCCGAGTTTCTTCTGGCGGTCAAAGACTTCCTGGCGATACGCATCCCAGCCCTTGTCGAACTTGCCCTTATACTGATCGCTCCAATATCTATCGACTTGATGCGGAGCATGCGTGGCGCCGGGCGCATAGTAAAGGAAGAAGGGTTTATCGGGTGCGGCTTTCTTCTGGCGGTCAATATAGAAGATTGCCTTGTCGGTGATCTGATCGCTCAGGTGACGACCATCGGGCTTCACGTGTGCTTGATCCTCTGTCAGGTCAGGCTTGTATTGATCGGTTGCAGAGCCAAGGAATCCGAAGAAGTGGTCAAAGCCCTTGCCGGTCGGCCAGCGATCAAATGGGCCGGCGTCGGTTCCCTCATCGTCCGGCGTGATGCCATACTTACCGACCGCAAATGTGTTGTAGCCGTTGTCGCGCAAGATTTCCGCAATGGTTCCGGCGGTGGACGGAATCCGGCCATCCCAGCCCGGAAAACCGGCGGAGACCGGAACGTCTGAGAACCCGGATTCATGCACCGATGCGCTGTTACGGCCAGTCAGCAGTGCAGAGCGGGTTGGAGCGCAGACCGCAGTCGTGTGAAAGTTCGTATAGCGCAATCCATTGTTGGCCAGCGAGTCGAAGGTGGGAGTCTGAATCAGCCCGCCGAATGTGCCGGCTGCGCCATATCCCACATCGTCGATCAGAATCCAGACCACGTTTGGCGCGCCAGCCGGCGCTTTCACCGGCTCCGGCCACCATTCTTTTGACTCGGCAAGTGTTCTGCCAACGACTCCCTGGTACGGCTGCGCGGTTTGAGCATGAAGCGGGAGACTCGCACCCGCCGCGAGGACCAGCGTTGATGTCAACGCATTCAATACGCTTTTCTCGTTCATAATTCTCCTGTCGGTTTCAGTCATGCAGAGATGACTCAGTAAAATGTCTTTGACCACGCCAACGATCTTCAGCCGCAAAACCTACGCGACTTGTAATGGCGAGGATGCCTGCGCGTAACGCGCATTTCCACAACTTTGCGCGATGAGTTTCTAGGCGAGAACGGTTCCGCGTTTTTTCAGCGGCGAGGCGTATACGACGCCTGTGCTTCTCCGCGCTCTGGCCCACTCCATCACCCGCGCCGGCGCTCGATTCTGCTTCAGCTCTTCCGCCATGAAGCGCATGTACGGATCGATGTGATGGAAGAAATGCTTGTAGCCCGCGCAGAGATAGTTCAGCCCGTACTCGCCGGATGCCGTCTGCATGAAGCGGTGCTTGGGACACTCGCCGTTGCAAGCGAAACGCACATCGCATTCGCGGCAATCGGAAGGAAGGCCATCCGACTTGTGATTGCCAAAGCGCGTTTGCTGCGGTGAGTTCACCAGACTCGACAATGACTTCTGCATGAGATTGCCCAGCTTGTTATCGGGATATACGAAGTGGTCGCAAGAATACACGTCGCCATTGTGCTCGACGGCCAATGCCGATCCGCACTTGGGAGAGAATACGCAAAGCGTTTGCGGTACGCCATACCACGACTCCAGCGCGACGTCGAAGGCCTGCACGTAGACGCGGCCCACATCCTGAACCATCCAATCGTCGAATACTTCTTGCAGAAAGCGCCCAAATTGCAGCGGCTCGACCGACCACTCAGAGACCACCGACTCCTGCCGCGAATACGGCTTGAGTAGCACCAATCCGTTCGCATCCGGCTGCTTGGCAACTTGCTCGACGATAGGAATAAATTGCAGATACTTGCTGCCGATCTCCTTGAGAAAGCGATAGACCTCAAGCGGACGATAGGAGTTCAGGCGATTGACTACGGTGAGCGTGTTGAACTCCACACCATGTTTTTTAAGAGTGCCAAGGCCGCGCATCACACGCGCATGCGTTGGCTTGCCGCCCTTGTCCACGCGAAACGCATCATGCACGTCTTCCGGCCCATCGACGGAAAGGCCCACGAGAAATTTGTTGCGCGCCAGAAACTCGCCCCACGCATCGTCGATCAATGTGCCGTTGGTCTGGAAGGCGTTGTCGATGATCTTTCCATTCGCATGCTGCTGCTGCAACGCGACGACGCGCTCGAAGAACGGAATCCCCAGCAGCGTCGGCTCGCCGCCCTGCCACGCAAAACTGACGTGCTGGTCGGGCTGCGACTGAATGTACTGGCTGATATAGTTTTCCAGCACATCGTCGGCCATGCGAAACTCGCGCCCGCTGCCTGCGTAGAGGTTTTCCTTCTCCAGGTAGTAGCAGTAGGTGCAATTGAGATTGCAAATTGCGCCATGCGGCTTGGCCATGATGTGAAACGGCTTCATCGGAATACAGCTCTCTTCCTGAATCGCAATGCGGGCGGGCGCCCAATTGAAAAACCCACGAGGCAGAGGCTCGTGGGCCGGGATTGCGAAGACTCAGGCGATGCGGATCAGCTAAGATCGCATGCGCACGGCATTCCCACGAGGCTGCTCGACTGTCAGTGAGGCGACAGGGCAACAACAGCGGAATGCGCGGCGATGAAGCATGATGTTCGATTCCTCTATCCAGGCAGTTCCTTGGTTATGCGAGGACCGATCCTGGAAGATCAGCTATTTCGATGATGCACGGGGATTTGAAAGCTGTCAAGCGAACGGATAAACTTTTAGGTCTTCTGAAAAATCGTCGGTCGCGCGCTTGACACGATTTCATCTTTGTGGCCCAATACAGAATATGCAGGAGCAGATCAACATCCAGGCAGCCATCGCGCCCGCCTCCGAGCCGACCCTCCGTCGCTCGTGTTGTTGACACCCGCTTTCTCTCTCCCAACCCAGCATTGATCAAGCACGCGGGCTGCGCAGTGAAGTTTACACTTTGCTGTGGCTAATGCTCGCCAGACAGCTTTGTCTGGGACAACGAATCTTGAAAAACAATTGACTTCTTCGCTTCGCATCATGTTGTCTGCGCGAATCGAAGCGAATTCATTCAGAACATTCACGAAAAGGAAAAGAAGATGAGCATTCAAATGCAAATTGCCTGCAAGGTAAGAAGTTGTTGTCGCTTCACGCAAATCCCGAAGTTGATGCGCCTTGCGTCGTGGGCAAGTGCATCGTTTTCGTTTGATGGCAGTGTGCGCAAAGCGCAATGCCAAGGCCCACGAGAAGATCGTGGGCCATTTTTCTGTGCGATCAGGATGGATCGCATCCTTGGAGGCAAGTATGTCTGTTGTATTTATCTCATTGCGAAGTATCGTAAAGCGAAACCAATCGCTCTTGCTCGCGGCTCTGTTCGTCCTTGGGGCGGCCTCATTGCTGCACGCGCAGATCGTCGAAACTGGAACTATCACTGGCGTGGTAAAAGACAACTCCGGCGCGGTCATCCCTGGCGCTCACGTCACAGTGCGCAACACCGGAACCGGATTGACCAGCAAAATCTCAACCAACGAACAGGGCCTTTATGTCACACCGCCGCTCAATCCGGGCGACTACACAGTTCAGGTCGAAGTTGCTGGATTCAGCAAAGTCGTTGAAAAAGTCCGCCTCGAAGTTGGCCAGCGCGTTGCCGCCGACGCCTCTTTGGCTGTGGGCACCACCGCCGAGACCGTCGAAGTCCAGGCCTCCGGCGAACTGCTGGAGACTGAAAGCTCCAGCGTCGGCAACCTCCGCACCGAAGAAGCCGTCAGGGATCTGCCCTTGAATGGCCGCAACTTCAATGAGCTGTTTAGCCTGGGCGCGGGTGTTGTACCGACGACTACCCAATCCCAGAACATTCCCTATGCGTGCAATCTGGACTCAGCTTGACACAGAAGGAAAAGCGAGGGAGTCATAAGCGATGGCCATGCACACCCCAGAATCTAGCGCTCGATTCGCGGCTGACGACGCACAGGTAGGCAAGTGCATCGGCGCGGGATTGGATCGGATGACCGCTGTGGCCCCTGATCCATCGCCAGCGAATTGTTCGCTGCGCGCTGAGAAGGATCAACTCGCGCCACAGTTCCTGGTGCTGCAAATCAAAGCCACGGCTGTTGCGCCAGCCAAACCGCTGCCAACGAAAGACCAGGAACCGCATTCCGTCGATCAGCAACTCCGAGTCAGAGCGCAGTTCGATTCGTGCACCGGTTGGCGTTAGGCGCAGGGCCTCGACCGCGGCGCGAAGCTCCATTTCGGAGACGGTTGACCACGGAACCGATCCGGCGATCTCCTGCCGCTTTGTTCCGTGGAGCACGATAGCTGCCCAACCGGCGGGACCAGGGTTGCCGATGGCAGAACCATCGGTAAAGATGAAGAATTGCTTGTTCATGGGATGCTCCGTAGCGTGTCAGTTCCAACGAGCCGAGCATTGGCTACGCCGCTTGCATGGGGATAACGCTGCCGAAGGGCGCATGGCGACTGCCGGTTGAGACCCAGAGCACGGGATATTCGGGGGCAGACTCGGGAAACGTCCCGTAGAGATCGGTCAGGAAGACCAGAGTCTGCGGGTAAATGCCATGCTCGGTTAACCAGTCGAAGCATGGAGCGAAATCGGTTCCTCCGCCGCCAACGGGATTGAGATGAACGGTCTCCCCGGCTTGATAGGTCTCCACTTTGTGTACCTCGGTGTCGAAGTACAAGACGTGAACGCACTGGGGACGCTGGCCTTCAAGGATCGAGCAGACCTCAGCCTCAAAGAGACGCAATAACCGGCCATTCACCGAGCCAGAACAATCGACAGCGATGGCAATTTCTCCGACCCCCTCGCGCACCACTCCAGGCAGATAGAGTCCGTTCCAGATGTGGCGGCGATTGGGCCGCATCCAACTCGAATCGGCGGGGATGGTATCGGACCAGAGCCGGCGCAACAGTTCGCGCCAGTCCACCGCTGCCTCTGCGGCTCCTTCGAGAGTGCGGGCCAGACCCGCAGGAGTCTTGCCGGCTTGCTTTGAGAGCGTGACGGCCTGATTGACGGCAACGCTCCACTCTCGCACCTGCTCTTCCGCACTCGGCGTCTCTTCATCCGGCAAAGGTGCATCAAGCACCTGGCCGATGCCGCCCTCCGTCTCTGGCGCAGTCGGCTGATCGGTGCCGCCTTGCTTATCTGGCGTTTCGCCCGCGCCAACTCCGTTACCAGCATCTGAACTGTTCTGGCCGCCAGACTGCGGCTGTGCTTCTGCATCGCGCAGGTTGTAGATCTGTTCGGCGCTCATTCCACGGAAGCGGTGATCGACAAGAACGCCTTCCGGCAGACTGAGGCCCGCGTCGAGCAGCAGCGGATTGATGGCGTAGTCGCACGCCTCATTCCACCGCCTCGGATCGCGCCCGGAACGCCGTACATGATGCTGGAGCGCGGGGTGCATGACCTCGTGGGCCAGCACCCCGGCCAGCGTTGCCGAGTTCAGCGTATCGACAAACTCGGGGTTATAGTAGAGCGACACGCCATCAGTCGCCATGGTTGGAATCGACCGCTGTTCACGCCCCTTCAAACGAAACAGAAGCGAGCCGAAGAACGGATGATCGAGCAATAAAGTAGTCCGCGCCTTCTGAATGCGAATGGATGCTGGAATCTCGTGTCTCATG